>Ga0256406_1003786_pt1 | contig 18242 bp, 18 predicted proteins | sample RumenRJG_03DNA_FD_185986 | JGI IMG/M metagenome (GOLD analysis project Ga0256406, IMG submission 185986) | Bovine rumen microbial communities from Lethbridge, Alberta, Canada - RJG_03 | ecosystem: Host-associated > Mammals > Digestive system > Stomach > Rumen | place: Canada: Alberta | collected...
GCAGGATTTTATTCGATGATCTGCAGTTCTTTGCTGTAATTATTCAGTCTCTCGATGCCGTCATCCGTGACCATGACAAGGTCCTCGATCCGCACACCGGTATTGCCCGGAAGGTAGATGCCCGGCTCAATCGAGAAAATCATGCCCGGCTGCACCGGCCAGTCGAAAGCGGAAGATACATCGCCGTACTCGTGTTCCCCGAGACCGATGAAATGGCCGAGACGGTGGTTGAAGTTCGGTCCGTATCCTTTTTCGGAAATGATATCTCTGGCCGTCTTATCGATATCGCAGAGTCTGACGCCGGGATGGATCATGGCTTCTGCGGATTCATTTGCCTTCTTCGTCAGTTCATAGATGCTTTGCGCCTCGTCCGATACGCTGCGGAAATAGAAGGTTCTCGTCATATCGGAGCAGTAGCCGCCGACAAGGCAGCCGACGTCGAACAGGACGCAGTCGCCGTCCTTCAGCATTGTATTGTCCGGCTCGTGATGCGGGTCCGCCGCATTGGCACCGAAAGAGACGATCGGCGGGAAAGAATAGCCGTCCGAGCCGAGATCCTTGTAGATCTGCAGCATATGGCTCTCCACCTCGAGCTCTGTCACGCCTTCATGAATGAGGCCTTTGAAACGCGCCATGGCCGCATCGTTGATCTGCGAAGCCCTGCGCATGAGGGCCTTTTCCTCTTCATCCTTGACGGCACGCGTCATGTCGACGGCAAGGGAGGTCAGCTGGAAACCGGCTGCCGCCTTGTTCTGCATGAGAGGAAGCAGGAAACGGGCCGCCATCGTCTTGTCGATGCCGAGCACGCGGCTCTTGTCGATGTATTTCACGAGAATATCCGTGACCGGATCGGTATCGCTGAACCATACCTGTCTGATATCAATGCCGTCCGGAATGGTGAAAAGATTGTTGAGGAAAAGGACATTCTCCCCCTCTGCCGTAATATAATAGCCGAAAAATCGTTCAAACGGCTGAATATAAATGCCTGTCATGTAATAGATCGACATCGGATCCGTCACGAGCATCTGTGAGATGCCCGATTTCTGCAGGGCGGAAAGGATGCGCTCTGTTCGTTCATTCTGCATGAAAAACGCCTCCATTTGCTTTGATTTCAGTAAAAATTCTAGCATTTTAGCGCTTTGATGTAAAGCCGTGCCGTTTCGTTGCAATATACCTGTGAATGTAATATAATGGCACGGCATATATGCTATGGAGGTGGGAATTTCATGAGCAATGAGCAGAAGGAAAACAAGATGGGTGTCATGCCGGTCCGGCAGCTGATTGTCACGATGGCGCTGCCGATGATGGTTTCGATGCTGGTGCAGGCACTTTATAATATAGTAGACAGCATCTTCGTGTCTTATATCGGCGAAGATGCCCTGACGGCCGTCACGCTCGCGTATCCGATTCAGAACCTGATGATTGCGTTCGGTTCCGGTACCGGCGTCGGCATGAATGCACTGCTTTCCCGGTCGCTGGGAGAGAAGAACCAGAAGAGGGCGGATGCGGCAGCCAACAACACGATGGTGATCATGCTGATCAACATGGCGATTTTCATCCTGTTCGGGCTGTTTGGCGCAGAGCCCTTCATCCGTTCGCAGACCGATGATGCACAGATTATCGCCTACGGATCGGTCTATCTGCATTACATCTGCATTCTCAGCGTGGGCCTTTTCTGCCAGATGTATTTTGAACGGCTTCTGCAGGCGACCGGGCGGACGCTGCTGAGCATGTATTCGCAGATTACGGGCGCGGTGATCAACATCATCCTGGACCCGATGCTGATCTTCGGTATCGGTATTTTCCCGGAACTCGGCGTGGAAGGCGCGGCGATCGCGACGGTATTCGGCCAGACGGCGGCTTCGTGCCTTGGCCTGTTCATGAATAAGAAATATAATCCGGACGTGCACATTTCCCTGCGCGGCATGGCGCATCCGTCAGGTAAAATCATCGGCAAGATCTATTATGTCGGCATTCCATCGACATTGATGATTGCGGTCGGCTCGCTGATGACGTATCTGATGAACGGCATTCTGATGGCCTTTTCGTCTACGGCGACCGCGGTTTTCGGCGTCTACTTCAAGCTGCAGAGCTTTGTCTTTATGCCGGTGATCGGTCTGAACAACGGCATCGTGCCGGTGCTCGCCTACAACTACGGCGCACAGAAAAAGGACAGAATCTATGAGGCACTGCGGTTTTCGATCCGCCTTGCTTTCTGCATCATGCTGTGCGGAACGATTCTGTTTGAGACGATTCCGGGACCGCTGCTGAGTATTTTCAACGCTTCTGATGAGATGCTTGCCATCGGGATTCCGGCGCTGCGGATCATCGCGATCCATTTCCCGATCGCCGGGATCTGTATCGTCATGGGTTCCATATTTCAGGCGTTTTCGCGCAGTATGAATTCGCTGATCGTATCCGTATGCCGGCAGCTGGTTGTTTTGATCCCGGCGGCTGCGCTCCTTGCCAGGACCGGCGTGCTGATGAATGTATGGTGGGCCTTTCCGATCGCGGAGGTTGTCTCCTTGACCATTTCCACGATCCTTTTCCGCAGGCTGATGCGGGAAGTGGTTGACCCGATGTGATTCCGTATTGCCGTGCGTTGACACCAAATATCTGTTTCTGCTATTTTAAAAAGGTAAGTATTTAAAAAGCAATCTGAACACGAGTGAAGGTGATAAATAATATGAACAATTTTATCGATAAGCTGGAGCGCCGCTTCGGCAGGCACCCGATTCACAATCTGATGCTGTATGTGTGCATCCTGTACATGATCGGCCTGGTTGTCGACCTGGCGAATCCGACGTTTTACCAGGCGTATCTGAGTCTCAATCCGCAGGCGATTCTGCACGGACAGATCTGGCGGCTTGTGACGTTTCTGATGTCGCCGCCGGACACCAATGTGTTTTTCTTTATTTTTACCCTTTATCTTTACTATATACTGGGCCGTTCGCTGGAGCGGACCTGGGGCGCGTTCCGCTTTAATCTGTATTATTTTTCAGGCGTGATCTTTACGATTATCGCGTCCTTTATCGCCTATTTTGTGACCGGACAGGTATTTCTGATGGATACCTATTATATCAATATGTCCATCTTCTTTGCCTTCGCGATGGAATATCCGGACATGGAGCTGCTCTTCATGTTCCTGATTCCGATTAAAATCAAGTGGCTGGCGTATCTCGACGGTGTGCTTTTCGTGATTTCCTTTATCACGGGCACGGTCGGTACGAGAATTGCCATCGCGGTGGCGATGCTGAATTTCCTGATCTATTTTATAACGGTGATCAACCCGGCACAGCGGTATCGGCAGCATAAGCGGCGCAGTGCCTATACAAAGGCGGTGCACCGGCCGGAGCGCACCGGCGGAAACGGAAACCGCACGGCAGATGGCAAGATCATTCACCGCTGCGCGGTCTGCGGCCGCACGAACATCACGAATCCGGAGCTGGAGTTCCGGTTCTGCTCGAAATGCAACGGCAATTATGAATACTGCCAGGATCATCTTTTTACACATGAACACGTCAAATGACGGACGGGCACGGCTTGATAAGCCGTGCCTTTTTCCTTGCTTATGGTACCGGTTTGTTCTATAATTAATTGTAATATTCTTAAAGAAACGGCGGTGAATACAGTGCGCTGGTACAGCCCCCTTTATATGGGAGAATCTGTGAAAAACAGCAGAATGTTTTATAAATTCAAACTGGAACATACGAAGGACTTTACCGGTGTATACTGCATCGTTCTCTCCGAGACGGCAGGCGAGCTGCTGGAGATTTGTTCCGGTGAAAATCTGCGCCGGAATTATCGAATTATGGGAGAGCCGCTGATTGTCGGTCTGGCCGGTACACGCCATGAGGCATTTGAACTGACCGGGCAGATTTTACTTGATATTCATAAGAAAACCGGAGGGACAGATGTTCATGGTTTCTTCGGAAAAGTGAAAGAGCAGTGAGGTAACGGAATTGGTTTTAACCGTACTCGGTGTAATCGGAAAGATACTGCTGATTCTGCTGTATATCGTACTGATTTTGCTGTGCCTCATCCTTTTTGTGCCGATCCGGTATAATGCGAAGGTGCGTGTGCGCGAGAGCGTGAAGGCGGGAGGCCATGCCTACTGGCTGTTCAGACTCGTGCATATTCTGCTGAAGTACGATACGGCTGCAGAACAGGACAGGCGGCTGCATATCCAGATCCGTCTGGCCGGCCATGTGCTGTTTGATAATCTGCGCCCGCACAGGAAGCACAGGAAGAAGAAAAAGCAGCAGGATAAGGCTGAAGATGGCGGACAGACAGAACAGAGCGGGCAGAATCCGGAGAAAGCCGAAGAAGCAGAGGAAGCCGGCGGTGCGAAGCAGCCGGCCGATGCGCAGGCTGAAAAGATAGAAAGCACAGAGCAGCCGGCGCGTATACAGGCCGAAGAGGCAGAGAGAGCCGAAAGCGCGCAGCAGTCGGCAAACGCGCAGGCCGAAGAGGCAGAGAGAGCCGAAAGCGCGCAGCAGTCGGCAAACGCGCAGGCCGAAGAGGCAGAGAAAGCTCAAAATACGCAGAAAGCGCAGACAGAGGCCGCCTCAAAGCCAGAGAAGAAACCGCACCGCAGAAGCGGCAAAAGACGTGCATCCGGCCGTTCTTTCGGAGAACGGTTCAGAAGTAAGCTCATACAGCTGCAGCGGAAGGCGGAAGCGATTAAGAAGAAGAAAGACCAGGTAATGGCGATTCTGAATAATCCGGATAACCGCATCTGTGTCAGCAGAATTTTCAGAAATCTCAAGAAGCTTCTGTACAGGCTGCGGCCTGAACTGAAGAGGCTGTATCTGCATTTCGGATTTGAGGATCCGGCGGCGACTGGTAAGATGCTGGGGGCCGTCAGCTGGCTCTATCCGTTCTGCACGGATGCGATGGAAGTCGTACCGGAATTTCAGACGGATAAGCTGATATTTGAAAGCGATGTACAAGCGGAAGGCAGGATCCGGCTGATATGGCCGGCGGTATTTGCCGTAACAAGCCTGCTGAACCGCAGATTTTTCAGGTTGGTAAAACAGATCAGAAATATACTTTAAGTCGGAGGAGATAAGATGGCAGACAATAAGACATTCAACGAGACAGTGCAGTCCCTGTTTGGCGGTATGAATACTTTTATGAATACGAAAACCGTTGTCGGCGAACCGGTGAAAGTGGGCGATGCCCTGCTGGTTCCTCTGATCGATGTGTCCTTCGGCATTGCGGCAGGCGCCTGGGACAAGGAGAAGGACGGCAAGACTAGCAGTGCGGGCGGCATGGGCGGCAAGATGCAGCCGACGGCTGTTCTGGTAATCCGGGACGGAAGTGTTCGCGTTGTGGATGTGCAGAACAATGATCCGGTTTCGCGGATTATCGATATGGTTCCGGATATTATTGCAAAGTTTACCGGCAGTGACAAGATGGGCAAGGATATCGACGACGCTGTTGATGATATCCGTACCAGCGGCACGAAAACCGATGGTACAGAGACAGTGGACGCAGAATAATAAAACAAGGTGAGGTTGTTATGAAGCAGATACTGAAGAAGGAAGTTACGCTGGATGGTACCAGACTGTACTATAAATATAAGAACAGACACAGTCTGGATGAAATCGCGCTGCAGATTCTTAATGATTCGGTTGAGGATGGTTTTATCCGCGCGGATAATGATAAGGATCACAAGCAGCTGATTTATGACTGCGGGTCGATGCAGTCACTCGACCGGTATAAGGGCGTCAGAATCAAGGTCAATAATGTCATCGCTCTTCTGGAGAGCCTGCGGCATATTCTGACCTATCTGGAAGATTCTTTTATCGATATCGAGTATGCGGTTTTCAATTCAGAAGATGTTTTCCTGAATGATAAAATGGATGAACTGCATATCGTTGTCATCCCGACACAGGATGATATGATGGCGGATGTCAGTCTCAGAAAATTTGTAAAAAATCTGATCGTGACATTTTCCTATGGCAGCAGCGAGGCCGCTGATCTGATGAAAAAGGCACTGGGCAAGGCTGACAAATCCATGAAGAATATCGACGATCTCGATAATGTGATCAGTCTGCTGAAGAAGGGCGCAGAGAATCTGCATGAACCGGCCGATGAGGAAAACCAGGCAGAAGACGGCGGCAAATCTTCACAGACGCTCACAGCGCCGGAGCGTGAGCCGGAGGCCGAAGAGGAAAGCCAACAGAGCACGCTTTCCGAGGAGGAAGCGGCCGAGATGCATGCGACCGGCGTTGACGCCGAGCAGATCAATGAGCTGGCGGCCAGTGTGCAGGAGGCCATGCGCAGACAGGCGGAAGCCAAGGCCAAAGCGCAGGCAGCGGCTGCGGCACAGAATGCGCAGGAACAGCCGGAAGCGGGAAAGACAGCCGTGTTTACGCCGGAGTCAAAGAAAGACGCCGATATCGAAGAGGCGCTGCAGCGGCTGGATGAAGCTGCGGCAGAGCAGAAAAACGCAGAAGAAGCCGGCGCAGCAGCCGGAGAGACGGAAAACTTCTCGAAGATCGATGAGCTGCTGACAAAGGCACGGGCAGAGCCGGAGACAGCGGCATCCAGACCGGCGGAGGCGGAGATCACCATGCCGGATCTTTTCCTGGCAGAGAAGATGAAACCGAAGAAGACGGCCGATGCGGCACCGGAAGAGGCCGTGAAGGCGGTATCTGAGGAAGATGCGGCACCGGGAGAGGCGGCTGCCGGGGAAGCCCCGGAAGAGGCGCAGGAAGAAGCGCCGGCACAGGCAGTACCTGCCGCCGAAGAAGAGGCGGAGAAAGAACCGGAAGAGCCAGCCGGTGGGAAAACGCCGGCAGAGGAAGAGCCAGCCGCCGAGGCAGCACCGGCACAGGAAGAACCTGTCATTGCGAAAGTACCGGCACAGGCAGAAGAAAAATCTGAAGCCGCTTTACCAGACCAGACTGCGGCAGAGGCCAGTGAGGAGATCAGACGCGATATCATTGCCGAATACAAGACGGCGATTGCCAGACGCGACGCGGCCTATCTTGTCCGCAGGAGAACCGGCGAGGTGATCAATCTTCAGCAGGATATCTTCATTATCGGTAAGATTCCGTTCTGCTGCGATTACCTTGTCGCAGACAATCCGGCGGTGAGCCGTATCCATGCGATCATCCGCTATAACAGTGAAGAGAAGAAATTCTATATCTTCGACTGCCGTGCGACCAACCACGTCTATATCAACGGCAAGAGGATCGCACCGGAAGAGGCTGTGCAGCTGCACGACCTCGACCGCATTCATCTGGCGACGGAAGAATTCATCTATCATGCATGAGTAAAGACATAAAGCCGGCCCCTTTTCGCAGCAGCGAAGAGGAGCCGGCTTATTATAAAGCAAAAAAAATGATCTCATCAGAAGTGATGAAATCATTTTCTTTATACGCGTATATATTGACCAAATGTCAGTCAGGCACGCTCAACAAGGCCTGATCTTAAACATGAAGTGCAAACATAGATCTTCTGAGGCGTACCGTTCTTGTTGACTTTAACTTTCTTGATATTGGACTTCCACATCTTGTTGGATCTTCTGTGAGAATGGGAAACCTTGATTCCAAAATGAGCGCCCTTGCCGCAAATCGCGCATCTAGCCATCGCTAACACCTCCCCGGTGAGAATTTATCATAATCTGACAATTACAACAGAAATTATTTTATCAGAAATACTGCAGAAAAGCAAGCACTGTTTTTACATTTTTAAAAATCATTGAAAATATTGCAAAAGGGGCTATAATAGAATAGTATAATTTATTTAGATAGTTATTGCATGTAGCATGAATACGTGGAGGTAACATATGAAAGCACAGATCAGTAATGATAACGGCAGAGTCATCATTGACAGTGATGTCATTGCCAAGTATGCAGGCCTCACGGCAGTAGAATGCATGGGCGTTGTGGGCATGGCCATGGTCAGCGTCAAGGACGGCCTGACGAAACTTCTCAAGCGCGAGAGCATTACAAAGGGTGTCAGCATTCGTATTGCAGGTGAGGGCGAGATAGAAATCGACTTCCATATTATTACGGTATACGGCATCAATATTTCTACGATTGCGGATAATCTTATGCACACGGTTAAGTATAAAGTTGAGGAATTTACAGGACTCAAAGTAAGCCGGATCAACGTTTTTGTTGAAGGTGTCCGTATTATTGACTAAGTACGTTTAAGGAGGACCCGGTTGTGGGAATTACGAAGATTGATGCCGCTAAGATGAAGGAACTCTTCTTAGCCGGCGCCAGAAATATAGAAGCGAACAAAGACTATATTAATGAACTCAATGTTTTCCCGGTACCAGATGGTGATACCGGCACCAACATGACGATGACCATCATGTCGGCAGCCAGGGAAGTGGAAGCACTCGAAGAGCCGGACATGAAGTCGCTGTCCAAGGCAATTTCACAGGGCGCACTCAGAGGTGCCAGAGGCAATTCAGGTGTTATCCTTTCTCAGCTGTTCCGCGGTTTTACCAAAGCACTCAAGGGTGTTGACGCGATCGACAGCAAGGTGGCAGCGGAGGCATTTGCACGGGCGAGCGAGACGGCATACAAGGCGGTCATGAAGCCGAAGGAAGGTACAATCCTCACGGTTGCGCGCGGTATGTCGGAACGGGCAGCGGACGTGCTGGCCGGCATCGATGACCTCGAGGAAGCACTGAAGCAGATTATCGAATACGGCGATTATATCCTGAGCATCACGCCGGATATGCTGCCGGTTCTGAAGCAGGCCGGCGTTGTCGACTCCGGCGGACAGGGACTGATGTCCATCATGCATGGTATGTACGACTGCATGACGGGTGCGCAGCCTGCCGTACAGAAGCCTGCAGCAGCACAGGAGTCAGAGCAGATTTCCCGTTTCATGTACAGTGTGAAGTATGTGATGCGGCCGCTGCGCAGCTTTGAATTCTCTGATCGAGATAAATTCATCAAATATATGAGTGCGATCGGCGAGAAGGTCGAATGCGAGAAGAGATACAATATCGTCTGTGTAAGCCTTTATACAGACAATCCGGGACTTGCCCTTCAGAAGGCCGTGAAGTACGGTATTGTCTCTAATATAGAGATTGAGAACCTGAAGGAGCCGGATCTGCTTGCGGCCGAGGAAAGTGCGGCGCAGCAGGAGGAAGAGCAGGCACCGCCGAAGAAGACAGGCTTTATCGCCGTTTCTGTCGGCGACGGTATCGACGAGATTTTCCGCGAGCTCGGTGTTGACCGCATCGTCAAGGGCGGCCAGACGAACAATCCGAGTACAGAAGATATTCTCGATGCCATCGGCAAGGTCAATGCGGAGACGATTTTCGTACTGCCGAACAACAAGAACATTTTCCTGGCAGCGCAGCAGGCAGCACAGCTGACCGAGGACAAGAAGGTCATGGTTGTGCCTTCCGCGAGCATTCCGCAGGGCATTGCGGCGGTCATCAATTATATCGACGGCGAATCCGACGAGGAAAACTTCGATCATATGAAAGAAGAGATGATGAACGTACGCAGCGCGGAGATCACCTATGCTGTCCGTGATACGACGATCGATGATAAGGAAATCCATAAGGGTGATATCATGGGAATCGGCGACGGCAGCCTGGTCGCTGTAGGCAAGGATATCGAGGAGACAGCAGCCGAGACAGTAAAACAGCTGATGTTTGACGACGCGGAAGTCATCAGTATTTACTACGGCGCGGATGTCGAGGAGGAGAAGGCACAGGCACTGACAGACAAGGTGACAGAGCTTTATCCGGACTGTGAGGTTGAACTGAACAGCGGCGGACAGCCGACGTATTACTACATAATTTCCGTAGAATAAACGATCTGAATGTGAAAGGTACGGAGAAGGCAGGTATACAGATACCTGCCTTTTCTTTGACAGGAGAAACAAATCATGAAGATGGACGACTCTGTCAGCAGCCTGAAAGGAATCGGTGCGAAGACAGAGAAGATAATGAACAGGATAGGCATTTATACGGTCGGAGACTGTCTGCGTCATTATCCGCGTGATTACAAAGTGTACGAAGAACCTGTCCTTCTCACGGAGAAGGCATACGATGAGAAGACGCCGGCAGGGTATCTTGCGCAGGTCAACGGGCGGCCGCAGCTGGTCGGCCGCGGCAGAACGCCGATTGTCCTGTGCAATCTGTACGAGGGCAGTGAGAAGGTGCAGGCAATCTGGTACCACAGCACCTACATCCGCAGCAGACTGCAGCCGGGCGGGCGATATGTTTTCTATGGAAAGATCACGCACCGGGGACGCCAGCGCACGCTGGAGCATCCGGAGATTTACACGGAAGAAGAATACAGCGCCCTGCAGCAGACCATGCAGCCGGTGTACGGCCTGACCGAGGGGCTGTCGCAGAAAACTTTCTATAAGGCGGTGCGGCAGATTCTGGAGCAGGAAGAACTTTTCCCTGACCCGATGCCGGCGCAGATCCGCCATCAATACAGCCTTGCCGAATACAATTTTGCCGTCCGGCAGATTCATTTTCCGACCGACAAAAAGAATTATCTGATGGCAAGGCACAGGCTGGTGTTCGACGAATTCTTCATGTTTGCCGTGGGCCTGCGCCGGCTTCGCCGGGAAAATTCGGCCGGCGGCAATGATTTTGTGATGACGGATGATTCGGTGACAGACGATTTCATTGCTTCGCTCCCGTACAGGCTGACGGGCGCGCAGATGCGTGTCTGGCGGCAGATCAGTGCGGATATGCGCGGGCCGCATGCCATGAACCGCCTGATTCAGGGCGATGTCGGTTCCGGCAAGACCGCCGTCGCGGCGCTGGCCATGCTGAAGACCGCGGCAAACGGCCATCAGAGCTGTCTGATGGCACCGACGGAGGTACTTGCGCGGCAGCACTATGAGAAACTGGCGCCGATGTTTGGCCGGTACGGCTATCAGACCGTCCTGCTGACCGGTGCCGTGAAGGAAAAGGATAAACGGACGATCAGGGCGCAGATCGCCGACGGCAGCGCTTCAATGATTATCGGGACACACGCCGTTTTCCAGGAGAAGGTGGAATATGCGGACCTGGCGCTGATCGTCACGGATGAGCAGCATCGTTTCGGCGTGCACCAGCGCGAGATGCTGGCCGGTAAAAATGAGCAGAAGCGCCCGCACGTGATCGTCATGAGTGCGACGCCGATTCCGCGTACCCTGGCCATCATTCTCTACAGCGATCTGGATATTTCGGTGATAGATGAGAAGCCGCAGAACAGACTGCCGATTAAAAATGCCGTTGTCGGGCCATCTTACAGGCCGGCGGCATGGCGTTTTATCGCCGGGCAGATCAAAGGCGGCCATCAGGCCTATGTGATCTGTCCTCTTGTAGAGGAGAGCGAGATGATGGATGCCGAAAATGTCACGGATTACAGCAGTGCGCTGAAAAAGGCTTTTCCGGCGGATGTGCGGATCGGGGTTCTGCACGGGCGGATGAAACCGGCCGCGAAAGACGCCGTCATGCAGGATTTTGCAGACGGAAAGATCGATCTGCTTGTCTCCACGACGGTAATCGAGGTCGGCGTCGATGTGCCGAACGCAACGGTGATGATGATTGAAAATGCCGAGCGGTTCGGCCTCGCACAGCTCCACCAGCTGCGCGGCCGGGTAGGACGCGGCAGCAGCCAGTCGTACTGCATTTTCATGTATGGCAAGGAAAGCGAGACGACGAAGGAGCGCCTTGCGATTATGCAGAACACCAATGACGGTTTTAAGATTGCGGAGCAGGACATGAAGCTGCGCGGACCGGGCGATCTGTTCGGCATCCGGCAGAGCGGCAGCATGCAGTTTGCCATCGCGGATATCTATGCCGATGCCGACTGCCTGATCGAAGCCGGACAGGCGGCGGCACAGACCGTCGATGAGGACCCGGATCTTACGGCACCGGAACACGCCATGATCCGGCAGGCCTATGAGGCAGGGCGCTTTTGCATGGATGACAATGTGACGCTGTAACACAGCAGGAAGGATAGATGTTTTGACTTTAACACAGCTTCATTATATGATAACCATTTCAAAGACCAAGTCTTTCAACAAGGCGGCCGAGGCCCTCTACGTATCGCAGCCTTCGCTGACCAGCGCGATCCGGGAACTCGAAAAAGAGATCGGCATCACGATCTTCAACCGCGGTGTGCGGGGCGTCACCCTGACAAATGACGGCGCCGAGTTTCTGCAGTACGCGCTGCAGGTATACAGCCAGTACGAGATGCTGGAGGAGAAATATATCAGGAAGGTCAATATCCGGAAGAAATTCAGCGTTTCCACGCAGCATTATTCTTTTGCCGTGAAAGCCTTCGTCAACATGGTCAGAAGCCTGGACACGTCGGAGTACGAGTTTGCCATCAAGGAGACGCGGACGAAGGAAGTCATCGAGGATGTGCGCAATCTCCGCAGTGAAGTCGGCCTGCTCTACGAGAGCAATTTCAACCGCAAGGCGATCGAGAAGACGCTGAAGACGGCGGGGCTTGAATTTCATCACCTGATCGACTGCGACCCGTACGTTTATTTATGGAAGGGACACCCGCTGGCGCATGAGAAAAGCATCCGCTTTGAACAGCTGAACGCGTATCCGTGTCTGTCTTTCGAGCAGGGAGACAGCAGCAACTATTATTTCGCGGAGGAAATTCTTTCGACCAACCAGTACGAACATATCATCAAGTGCAATGACCGCGCCACAATCCTCAACCTGATGGTCGGCCTCAACGGCTACACGCTGTGTTCCGGCATCATCTGCGAGGAACTGAACGGCAGCGATTACGTCGCAGTGCCGTTCGAGCCGGATGAGAAAGACGGCAGCGATGTCATGGAGATCGGCTATATCACGCGGAAAAATATCATTCTGTCCGAGGTGGGGAGGCGCTACGTGCAGGAGCTTCGAAAATATCTCGGTCTGCCGACAGAGGGCGGCAAAGAGCAGGCTTAAATGCAGAGCGTTTTATACAAACTATCTTGACAAAAGTGATGAAAATTATAAAATATAAATGTTACAGTCGAGTAAGTGCAGGCACATGGATGGAATGCTATGCGTGTAATTGGAGGAACAGCCGGCAGCATACCGCTGGTGACACCGGCCGGACGGAATACCCGCCCGACAACGGATCGTATCAAAGAGACATTGTTTAATATGCTGTCCCCTTATATACAGGGGTGCCGTTTTCTTGATCTTTTCAGCGGCAGCGGTGCCATCGGCATCGAGGCGCTGAGCCGCGGCGCAGCTTCTGCTGTCTTTGTGGACAGCGGCAGGGAAGCTGTCCGGTGCATCGAGGCGAATCTGGCGAAGACGCATCTGCAGGAGAATGCACGCGTCATGAAGGCTGAAGTGTCCTCCGCTGTGCGGCAGCTTGGCAGAGACGGCAGGAAATTTGATGTTATTTTCATGGACCCGCCGTACGGCCATCAGCTGGAGAAGAAAGCCATGCAGGCAATTGCGGAGTCCGGCTGTGCTCAGGATGATGTACTGATTATCATCGAGGCTGATCTGAATACAGATTTCAGCTATCTGGGCGGCTTGGGCTATACAATCGATAAAATAAAAAAATATAAGACAAATCAGCATGTATTTGTCCGGAAAGTTTTGGAGTAAATATGATGAGAACTGCAGTTTATCCGGGGAGTTTTGATCCTATCACATATGGACATCTTGATATTATTGAGCGGGCGTCGAAAATGGTCGACAAACTGATCATCGGTGTTTTGAGCAATAGTTCGAAAACGCCGTTGTTTTCACCGGAAGAACGTGTTAATATGATTAGGAAAGTTACCGAAAATATACCGAATACAGAGGTAGTTTCTTTCGACGGACTGCTTGTTGATTTCGTTGATGCCGTGGGGGCGACGATCGTTGTGCGCGGCCTGCGTGCCGAGTCGGATTTTGAATATGAATCCCATTGGGCACAGGCTAACAGGCTGATCAGACCGAATCAGGACTCGATTTTCCTTGTGACGAGGGCGGATCTGTCTTTTGTGAGCTCAAGCGCCGTACGTGAACTTGCACGCTATAACGGAGATATCAGTCTGTATGTGCCGCCGTATATTGAGAGTGTTATCAAGGAAAAACTAAACCGGAGGGATAAATAGAATGAGTAAGATTGAGCAGCTTATTGATGAAATAGAAGAATTTATTGACGGGTGCAAGCCGGTGCCGTTTTCTTCTTCGAAGATTGCCGTGCCGAAGGATGAATTGTATGAACTTCTGACCGAACTGCGTCTTAAGACTCCGGATGAGATCAAGCGTTATCAGAAGATCATTGCCCAGAAGAACAAGATTATTGATGATGCCAAAGCACAGGCAGAACAGATGGTGCAGGAGACCACAGATTACTGCAATGCTCTGGTAGATGAACATGAGATCATGCTCAAGGCTTATGCTAAGGCAGAGCAGACAATCAACGATGCCAACGCACAGGCCGAGGAGATTGTGTCCGCTGCGAACCAGAATGCGGATGAGATTCGCGTCAGCGCGCTGTCCTATACGCAGGATATGATCAGCAGCATTACCGGTATTGTGGAGAATTCCGTGGAGATCGCCCGGAAGAATTCCGAAGGCCTGATCGGCGGTCTCACCGAGAATCTGTCTGTTCTCCGTGAGAACAGCGATGCTCTTTCCGCGCAGATCAGTGAGTATAACGGCAAGGCAGCGCCGGCACCGGCACAGGAACCGGAAGATACCGATGAGGAAGAGCCGGAAGAGACTGACGAGACAGTGGATGAAGAATCCGAAGACACGGAAGAGATCGAAGACGACGTGGATGAGGATGAAGAGATCGTTGAAGAGGATGACGAAGAGGAGAGCGAAGAGGAGGATTCCGAATCCAAGCCGAAGTTCAGACTTTTCGGCCGCAAAGACGACGAAGCAGACGAAGATTTTGACGACATCGATGACGATGATTTTGACGGCATCTGATGTCTGTCCGGATGCATAACAGCAAAGGGGCTGCCGCAGGCTGCGGCGGCCCCTTTGCTGTATCAGCGGATATCAGATGGTGATGATGCCGCGGCGCAGAATCTCCGGCTGCACACGGCCTGATTTCTGCTGCGCTGTCTGCCGGTAAAGCTCTGAGGCGAGGATGGTCTGCCGGAAGAGCCGGACGCTGAGCGGATTCATCTGGTCTGCCGGTTTGCCGTCTGCGGCAAGCGGTGAGGCGGTATACGTAAAATCAGGTGCCATCCGGCCGAAAAGTACGCCGGCCTCCCGGTTAAAGCCGAGAACCTGCGGTGTGCACAGATAGCCGGATGCCTTCCAGCGCTGCTGCGTCTCTTTGGTGCGTCCGAGCAGAACGGACAGCAGACAGCGGGCAAGGCGCGCACGTGTGTAATTTTTCGTCTTCAGAAGGTCCAAAAAGGACTGTGCGTCCGTGAACTGCGGCAGCAGATTGCGGATGCGGTTGGCGATCTCCGGGCTGATATCGCAGTAATCTTCGAGCCTGCCGCGCTGCAGGAGAAGCTGTGCGGCTGTCAGCGCGGAAAAATCCGAAAGCTGAAGACAGGCGGTATTTTGCATGGCATTTTCCAGTACCTGATAAGAGGCAGGCGGAATAAATGACGGCAGTTTCTGCCGCGCTGCGCCGCTGCCGCCGATAAGCAGTGCGCGGATGGCGGCGGCGGACATATAATGGCCGTCCGGCGTCAGGCTGTCATGATGCGAACCTGTTCTTCGCACAGGGACGGCTTTGATGGTGCTATTGCGGCGCCGGAGCGCCTTGAGATATTCGGCGGCGAGAATGTTGTTCGGGTGATGCAGCATCTCAGCGGCTTCCGGCCCCAAAACGGCGCGGACAGCCTGCGCGCGGGCTGCCGGAAAACTGCTGCCCTGTGCGGTCTCGCTGCGCAGCACTTTCCGGTAGTCCTCCGGCTCCGATGCCAGGACGTCCGCGGTGCGCTCAAGCAGCGCCGGGTCATCCGTCTCACAGCCAAAGCACAGATAGTCGGCGCAGCCCATTCTGTCAAGTATGGAGACCGCGGAGGCGGCAAAATGTTCCGCGCTGGCGCAGCTGCCGAAAACCGGCAGTTCGATCACCATATCAAAACCGCCGAGCAGAGCCATGCGGGTGCGGGTGTATTTGTCCAGTACGGCAGGTTCCCCGCGCTGCACGAAATCGCCGCTCATCACGGCAATCACGAAGTCAGCACCGGTTAAGCTGCGCGCCATGCGCGCAAGGTAGGCGTGACCATTGTGAAAGGGATTGAATTCAGCGATGACGGCGGCAGTTTTCATATCGGGCTCCTGTCTGGTACAATAGATTTACAGATACTTTTTTCATTATACTGATATTGAGGAAGGAAAGGAAGGTAAAATATGGGATTAGATGTTTCCTTTTTCCAGCTTCTGTTCAAGATGCTGGCCGGTGAGACGGGGAAACTGAGCAAAGTCGACTTCTTCCCGCAGAAACCGCAGTTCGGCGGCGTCCCGATCGAGCAGCCTTTTGAGAGAGCTACACCGGAATCCCAGGGTGTATCTTCTGAATACATTGGGAAATTTCTGAAAGCGCTGGCGGACAGCCCGAGCGCCAATCCGCATCATGTTATCCTGCTTCGCAGGGGAAAGATTATCGCGGAGTGCAGCTACGCGCCGTACGTCAACGGCATGTGGCATATCACGCATTCCATGTGCAAATCGCTGACCGGCATGGCCGTCGGCCTGGCGGTGGATGACGGCAAGCTGTCTCTTGATGAGAAGCTGGTCGATATTTTTCCGATGCCGCGCAATCCCCTGCGCAAATATCAGCTGAAGGATGTCACGGTCGAAAACCTGCTGAACATGACATCGGGCGTGGAATTCAGCGAATCCGGCGCCATATCGGGCAATGACTGGATTGACGGATTCATGGGGTCTCACTGCAAGGAGGAGCCGGGCACGGCCTTTAACTACAACAGCATGAATTCCTATATGCTGTCGGCGATTATCCAGCAGCGCTACGGCATTACCATGGAAGAGCTGCTGAAAGAGCGGATTTTCGAACCGCTGGGCATACGCGAGGTTTTCTGGGAACTGAGCCCCGAAGGCATCACGAAGGGCGGCTGGGGCCTGTTCATCAAGCCGGAAGACGCCGTCAAGCTCGGATACCTTTACATGCAGGGCGGTTTCTGGAAAGGACAGCGCATCCTGTCGGAGGAGTGGGTGAAGACGTCCACTGTTTCGCATGTCGATAACGGGCAGTACGGATACGGATATCAGCTCTGGATAGATGACCGGCCGGGCAGCTTTGCCTTCAACGGCCTTTTCGGACAGAATGTGATCTGCATGCCGGACATCGATATGATTCTGATGATCAATGCCGGCAACCGCGAACTGTTTGCCACCGGCGATCTGACGAACATCCGCCGCCGGTTCTGGGGCGGGGACTATATGCCGTCCGATACGCCGCTGCCGGAAAATAGACAGGCACAGCAGGCGCTGGCTGAGGAAATAAAATATTATGAGACCGTTCCGGTCATGATGCGTGAGCCGAAGAAAAATGACTGGGGCTTTTCACGTATACACTACAGCCCGATCACGCCGGATGAATTCTTCCGGGTTGTCGGCGGCAGCACCTTTGTGATGGACAAGGGCTATATCGGCATTTTCCCGCTGATCTGCCAGGTCATGCACAATAATTTCTCCGACGGCATCCGCGAGATCAGCTTCAGCCAGATCGGGAGCGACCGCTATCTGATCCTGACGGAGGGGCGGCAGGTCATGCGCCTGAAACTGGGCTTTGACCATGCCGAAATCAGCGATATTCTGCTGCACGGCGAGCCGTATACGGTCGGAGTGACGGCCCGGATTACGCTGGATGAGCTGGGACGCATAACGCTGCTGGCGGAAGCCGCCTTTCTGGAAGAGGCCTGCTCAAGGCAGCTGTATATTTTCTTTGATGGAGACCGCATCGAACTGAAAGCGGATGAGACGCCGGGCGATGATGTGATTGCGGCGGCGCTGCAGTTTACAGGCGACGAGCCGGGCCTTGCGAAGATTCCGTTTATCGGCAGCATTGTGGCCGGACCGGGCATGGACATCATGGATTCGACCTTGCAGGCGAGGGTGCACTCCGTCGATTACGGACACCGGAAAGGAACGGAGACCGGCACGGCCCGCTGAGCGCTCCGGCAGGCCCGCAAAGCCCGCAGACAGAGACTTTGCAGGCCTGCGTGTTTTTAAATATTTTCGTTGACAAATACAGGTGATCTATGTATAATAATCTGGTATGAATCTGGGAGAAACTATGCAGATCAATATTTCTGATTTACTTTCAACAAGTGGGAAGAGTTCGTCGTACGAG
>Ga0256406_1003788_pt1 | contig 18229 bp, 16 predicted proteins | sample RumenRJG_03DNA_FD_185986 | JGI IMG/M metagenome (GOLD analysis project Ga0256406, IMG submission 185986) | Bovine rumen microbial communities from Lethbridge, Alberta, Canada - RJG_03 | ecosystem: Host-associated > Mammals > Digestive system > Stomach > Rumen | place: Canada: Alberta | collected...
ATGTTTGTCGGTCAGCTTCCGGAGTATATCCGTAATTCGCTGGCAAAGGCGGGTTTAGCGGCATAAAGATCCTATCTGATTGCCTGTATTATTGAGTTTTCAAGGTGCGAAGCCCATTTTTGCTATGGGAAGTTTTAGTTAGTAAGACAGGCAGTGAAAGTTGGTCATGGACTGACAGATATAATATAAGGAGATATGAATTATGGCAAAGAAACCTACCGTTCTGATGATCCTCGATGGTTATGGCGAGAATCCGGTGTGTGAGCACAATGCGATTTGTGAGGCGAAGACTCCGGTAATGGATCAGCTGAAGAGTCAGTGCCCCTATGTCCAGGGACAGGCAAGCGGTCACTATGTAGGACTGCCGGACGGACAGATGGGAAATTCCGAGGTCGGACATATGAACATGGGCGCAGGGCGCATCGTATATCAGGATCTGACCAGAATCACAAAAGCAATTGATGACGGCGATTTCTTCCGGAACGAGGAACTTCTGCTGGCGATCAACAATGCGAAGAAGAATAACGGAGATCTTCATCTCTGGGGACTGCTTTCTGACGGAGGCGTACACAGCCATATCACACACCTCTATGCACTGCTGAAGCTCTGCAAACAGGAGAATTTTGACAGAGTATATGTTCACTGCTTCCTCGACGGACGTGATACGCCGCCGACCTCCGGTATCGAATATATCGGTCAGCTGATGGAGCAGATGAAGGAGATCGGTGTCGGAAAAATCGGCGTCATTTCCGGACGCTACTATGCGATGGACCGTGATACGAACTGGGACCGCGTCGAGAAGGCCTATGATGCTCTGACAAAGGGAGAGGGCGTGGACGGAGGAACAGATCCTCTTAAGGCGATGCAGGCTTCCTATGACAAGGACATCACGGATGAATTTGTGATTCCGACGGTCATGAAGAACGAAAACGGGACTCCTGTCGCTACGGTAAAGGAGGGGGACAGCGTGATCTTCTTCAACTTCCGTCCCGATCGCGCGCGTGAGATCACAAGAGCATTCTGCGACCCGGATTTCAAAGGGTTTGAAAGAAAGAGAATCGAGAATCTCACCTATGTATGCTTCAAGGATTATGATGAGACCATCCCGAACAAGTACATTGCCTTCAAGAAGGAGATGCTGACGAATACCTTCGGCGAGTGGCTTGCGAAGAAGGGGATGAAGCAGGCCAGAATCGCCGAGACGGAGAAATACGCGCATGTTACCTTCTTTTTCAACGGCGGTGTGGAAGAGCCGAACGAAGGAGAGGACCGTTTCCTGATTCCGTCCCCGAAGGTAGCCACCTATGATCTGCAGCCGGAGATGAGTGCCTCCAAGGTCTGTGACACGCTTTGTGAGGCGATTCGTTCTCAGAAGTATGATGTGATCATTATTAATTTCGCGAATCCGGATATGGTCGGTCATACCGGTGTGGAGGCAGCGGCGATCAAGGCGATCGAAGCGGTCGACGAGTGCGTCGGAAGAGCGGTAGAGGCTTTGAAGGAGGTCGATGGACAGATGTTCATCACCGCCGATCACGGCAACGCCGAGCTGATGGTAGATCCGAAGACGGGAGAGCCGTGGACCGCTCATACCACCAATCCGGTACCGTTCCTTCTCGTGAACTGTGATCCCGCGTATACACTCAGAGAGGGCGGAGCACTCTGCGACATCGTTCCGACCATGATCGAGCTGATGGGCATGGAGAAGCCGGCGGAGATGACCGGTAAGTCCCTTCTCGTGAGAAAGTAATCCGGAAGAAGGAAAATAGGAAGAAGCGGGAAAATTCAAGATCAGAAAGCTTGAAATTGCTTGGACAGATGACAGCGTGGTCAGATCCTCAGGGATGGCCACGCTGTTTGACTGATTTACGCGAACAGTGAGCCGCAGCCGAATGCGAAGTATTCGTGTGCGGCGAGCGTCGCGATAGCGAGATAAAACTCGCGCAGCGTGTTTTATCTCGTTTACGGACGGATGGCTCCGACCGTCGACGGAGACAGAAGTACTTGACTATGAAAATGGTTGAGGATATAATTTTCACCGTTCCATCCTTTGCCTCTGTGGCAAGGTGAACTATTACAGATGCGCAGTATAAAAGTGCATCCGTTATGTTGCAGATGTCCTGTTTTCAGGACAGATATGTTGTTGTGAATCAAGAAAGGAAGAAGAATTATGAAAAAAGCAATTGCTCTTTTACTTACCGCCGGTATGACACTGTCTCTGGCGGCATGCGGCTCAGCATCGAAATCCTCGTCGGCGTCTTCTGCAGCTTCTGCTTCGTCTGCAGCGGCAGAAAGCACATCCGTTTCTGCGGCAGGCACCAGCGCTTCCGCATCCGGCGACATCAAGACAGTTACCTCCGGCGAACTGCACATGGCTACCAATGCCGCGTTCCCGCCTTATGAGATGACCGACGACAACGGAGGCTATACCGGTATCGATGTGGATATTGCTACGGAGATCGCAAAAGAGCTTGGCCTGAAGCTGGTTGTCGATGATATGGATTTCTCCTCTGTTATCACTTCCGTACAGAGCGGCAAGGAAGATATTGCAATGGCCGGTATTACGGTTTCTGATGAGAGAAAGCAGAATGTAGATTTTACCGATTCTTACGCGACAGGTGTGCAGTCTGTCATTGTCCCGGAGGATTCGGACATCAAGTCTGTGGATGATCTTTCCAATGACAAGATGATCGGATGTCAGGAAGGAACCACCGGATATATCTATGCTTCTGCTGAGCCGAAGGATGGAGGTTTCGGCGAAGATCATGTCGTAGCATACACAAACGGCGCGATGGCGATTCAGGCGCTGCTCGGCGGCAAGGTTGACGCTGTCATCATCGATAATGAGCCGGCGAAGGCCTTTGTGGCACAGAATAAGGGACTGAAGATTCTGGATACGGACTACGTGACAGAGGATTACGCGATCGGCGTCAACAAGAAGAACACAGCACTCCGTGACGCGATCAATACGATCCTGAAGAAGCTGATCGCTGACGGAACCGTGCAGTCGATTATTGACAAATATATCAATGCGGATTCTTCCTCTGAGAGCGTAAGCACATCTTCCGCTTCCGTGAGCACAAGCTCCGTGAGCTCCGCAAGCTGAAAAGAATTCATTCCGCTTAGAATGGGTTTGTATAAAAAACAGGATGGTCTTGCACCATCCTGTTTTTTTTAGTACACTATGAATAATTATGCATGTATCTTTTTATTCAGGAGGGAAAAGCAGTGTCAGCATTTTTTTCCAGTCTGGGCAGTCAGTTTTATCAGAGCTTCGTAGAGGCGGATCGATGGAAACGCTATCTGGACGGATTGAGGATTTCGTTTATCGTCACGCTTGGAGCGCTGGCGATCGGTATTGTTCTGGGAATTCTGGTTGCGGTTGTGCGAACCATGCATGATCAGCAGAAGATCGGAAAGGTCAGCGGAGGGCTGAAGGCTCTGAACGTCATCTGTGAGATTTATACGACCGTGATCCGCGGAACTCCGATGATGGTACAGCTTCTGATCATGGGCTTTGTCATCTTTGCTGCCAGCCGGAATCTGGTGGGAGTGGCGATTCTTGCCCTGGGCATCAACTCGGGCGCCTATGTCTCGGAGATTATTCGAAGTGGTATCATGTCCATTGACCCGGGTCAGATGGAAGCCGGACGTTCTCTTGGCATGGGATATACTACGGTTATGAAGGATATCATTATTCCGCAGGCCATCAAGAATATCCTTCCGGCACTCGGCAATGAGCTGATCACACTGTTTAAGGATACATCTCTTGTAACGGTAATCGGACTTACCGATCTCACAAAGGTAGCCATGCAGATTCAGGCAAAGACCTATCAGGCCTTCATGCCTTTTATCGGTATCGCCATCATGTATCTGGTGGTTGTCATGATTCTCACCTGGCTTCTGGGAATCCTTGAGAGGAGGATGCGTAAAAGTGACAGACGCTAAAGCACTGATTCAGGTCGAGCACCTGGTAAAAAAATTCGGTGAAAATACGGTTTTGAATGATATTTCCGATCATATCTCCGAGGGCGAGAAGGTCGTAATCATCGGTCCGTCCGGGTCTGGAAAATCGACCTTTCTGCGATGCCTGAATCTTCTGGAGGTTCCCACATCGGGGAAAATCATCTTCGACGGGACGGATATTACATCGGACAAGACGGATATCAATCAGATGAGGCAGCAGATGGGAATGGTATTCCAGCATTTCAACCTTTTTCCGAACAAGACCGTGCGGAGGAATATCACCCTGGCTCCGGTCCGCACAGGACGGATGAATCAGGCTGAGGCGGATGCAGAGGCGGAAAAGCTTCTGGAGAGGGTCGGCCTTCTGGAAAAGGCGGACGCGTATCCTTCCAGCCTTTCCGGCGGTCAGAAGCAGCGAATCGCCATCGTGCGCGCGCTTGCCATGCACCCGAAGGTGATGCTTTTCGATGAGCCGACCTCCGCTCTTGATCCCGAGATGGTAGGCGAGGTTCTGAATGTTATGAAGGAGCTGGCGGACGATGGGATGACGATGGCGGTTGTGACGCATGAGATGGGTTTTGCCAGAGAAGTTGCGGATCGGGTGATGTTCGTCGCGGACGGCATCATTATGGAGCAGGGAACACCGGATGAGATATTCAACCATCCGAAGGCAGGACGGCTGCAGGATTTTCTTTCCAAGGTTCTGTGAATCCGTTTTCGGAACATGGGTAGTGTTTGGGCAGCGTGGATGGCAGAGATAATTCGCGTTGCGGTTTAACAGCAGCGATGGCATGGCGGCGTGTGGTCTATGGAATCGGCTGGCCTGACCGGACCAAAGATATCTAATGCAGCCGGGGCGGCATGGATGCTATCGGCTGCAGTTTTAGCAGGTGGAGATGACAGATGAAATTTGTGGTACAGAGAGTGACAGAGGCCAGCGTAGCCGTAGAGGGAAAAACAGTCGGAGAGATCGGGAAGGGATATCTGGTATTGATCGGTGTCGGGGAGCTGGACACGGAAGAGATTGCGGACCGCTACCTGAAGAAGCTGATCGGACTCCGTATTTTTGAGGATGCCGACGGAAAGACGAACCTGTCGCTAAAGGATGTCGGCGGAGAGCTGCTTCTGGTTTCGCAGTTTACGCTGTACGCGAACTGCAAAAAAGGAAACCGCCCGAGCTTTATTGAAGCGGGAAATCCGGAAAAGGCAAATGCGCTGTATGAATATATCATCCGAAAGGCAAAAGAACAGGTGCCGGTGGTCGAGACCGGAATTTTCGGCGCGGACATGAAGGTTTCCCTGGTAAATGATGGACCGTTCACCATTATTCTTGAGAACCTGGAAAAATGATTCGTGTCGAGAGTTACTGTTCACGCGCCATCTGAAACGGCTAAGATTTTACAGTACCTTTGCCTGAGCATTACTGGCTGTTAAAAGTTTTATCCGTAAATTCTTCAAAAAGTGTATAGCGAGGACTGTTTGACGAAGGCGCTCGCGCCTGAGGAGTTCCGCAGTTCAAAAAAAAGGATAAAACTTTGTTACAGCCAGTTTGCGAATGGCAACAGGACTGTAAAATCCTTGCCGTACATAGTTGTGAGTGAACAGTAACTGTCGAGCTGTTACGAATGGTAATCTATGAGAATTGGTCCTTGAATTTGCCGGTACGGTATGATATGATCGTGTTTGTGAGTTTTTGATTTACGCGAACGGTGAGCTGCAGCCGAATGCGAAGTATTCGTGTGTGGCGAGCGTCGCGATAGCGAGATAAAACTCGCGCAGCGTGTTTATCTCGTTGATCACAGGAGGGTTTGGTTTTGGTTATTCTTCGTACTGTATTGACAGTGTTGTTTGCAATAGATTCCGTTGCCTTGATTATTGTAGTTCTCATGCAGCAGGGCAAGGATAGAGGTCTTGGCGCGATCGCCGGTATGTCTACAACTTCAGACACCTATTGGAGCAAAAACAAGGGCCGTTCCAAAGAAGGCAATCTGATTCGTCTGACCCGAATCATGGCGGTTGTCTTTGTCGGGCTTGCGGTTGTTCTGAATATGAAGTTTTAATAGGAAGACTGTGGAAGGCTGTTGCAAATCAATGCAGCAGCCTTTCTTTATTTACGCGAACAGTGAGCCGCAGCCGAATGCGAAGTATTCGTGTGAGGCGAGCGTCGCGATAGCGAGATAAAATCCGCGAAGCGCATTTTATCTCGTTGAATAGGAAACTTTCCCCATTGATGTATTTTAACAGGTGAAAATGAATAATTATAAGAAAAATAAGAGTAAAGAAAAGAGAGAAAGCCTGAGAGGCAGAGGGCCGGGAAGAGGCCGCAACCATCCGGGACAGAAGCAGTCGAGGAGAAAAAAGGATCAGAAGGTTCTTCTCGATGTGATCCGCTCCAAGAACTATCAGCCGATGCGGGCGAAGGATATCGCTTTTTTACTGGAGGTTCCGAAGCCCAGGATCAAGGATATGATGGAGGCCTTGGATAGTCTGGTCTGCGAACATAAGATCCGCCGGGATGAGGAAGGACGCTATGAAAAGGCGGGAATCGGAGAGGAAGGCGCGGTGGATTCTGCTCGTGCCTTCGAGAAGACCGACGGCCGGGACAGACAGCAGCAAATCGGGAGAGAGCAGAAGGAGCGGAGAGGACGGAATAGGGAATCGATGACGCAGATTCCGTCGGCGGATACCTCCATTGCAGTTCGCAATGCGATCCGAAGATTGGATCCGGACGATCCGGCTTCTGCGCTTACCGAGGTTGTGCTGGAGTACGGAATTCCGACAGAATTCCCTCCAAAGGTGCTGGAACAGGCGGCCAGATTTCCGGTAACGCCGCAGCCGTCGGATATGGCCGGACGACTTGACCTCAGGAGTAAGCTTGTCATTACGATAGACGGAGACGACTCGCGGGATTTTGATGATGCGGTGTCACTTGACCGTGACGGATCCGGATATATTCTGGGCGTCCATATCGCGGATGTTACAAATTATGTAGCGGCCAGCAGCGCCCTGGATAAGGAGGCTCTGCGGAGAGGAACCTCGGTGTATCTTGCCGACCGGGTGATCCCGATGCTTCCGGAAAAGCTGTCGAATGGCGTCTGTTCTCTGAACGAAGGTGAGGACAGGCTGACGCTTTCCTGTATTGTCCGAATGGACCGGGAGGGAAATATCAGAGGCAGCCGGATTGCGGAATCGGTGATTTGCAGTTCGCACCGGATGACGTATTCTGAGGTGGACCGGATTTTTACGGAAAACCCGCCGGAGCTTCGTGAAAAATACGCGGATGTGCTCCCGATGCTTTTTGATATGCGGGAGCTTGCCGGGAAGCTGGAAAAGCAGCGGCATGACAGGGGAATGATTGATTTCGATTTTCCGGAAACAAAGATCTGTCTGGATGAAAAGGGAAATCCGCTGAAGGTTTATCCGGCCTATCCGACAGTGGCGACGAGGCTGATTGAGCAATTTATGCTCACTGCCAATGAGGTTGTGGCAAAGACCTATTTCGACAAGCAGGTTCCTTTCCTGTACCGGACCCATGAAAACCCGGATGATGAGAAGATTGAGAATACCTTGAAGCTCGTACATTCTATGGGGATTCAGGCGGAGAAGGCAGGCCATCACATCACACCGAAGGAGGTGCAGAAGATCATCGGCAATGTGACGGGAACGCCCAGAGAATCCATGGTCAGTTCGATGCTTCTGCGTTCTATGCAGCAGGCGAGGTATACGCCGGATAATGGAGGACATTTCGGGCTGGCCTCTCGGTACTACTGTCATTTCACCTCGCCGATCCGCCGGTATCCGGATCTGCAGATCCACAGAATAATCAAAGACGATCTGCATGGAAATCTTTCGGGGAGAAAAATTTCCTACTATGACCGCATCATGGGAGACGTAGCCTGGAAATCCTCGGCGCTTGAGCGCCGGTCTGTGGAAGTGGAGAGGGAGACCAACAAGATCGAAATGGCCAGATATATCAGTGACCATCTCGGAGAGGTGACGGAAGCGCAGGTTACCGGTGTGACCGGGTGGGGAATCTATGTACAGCGGCCGGATACGATTGAGGGCCTCATTCATGTGTCGACGTTAAAGGGCGATTACTATATTTTTGATGAAAATACGATGACCTTGACCGGAAAAACCGGCGGAAGAGTCTTTGAGATCGGACAGACGCTTCGCGTAAGGGCAATTCGTGCGGACGTCAGGCTGCGTCAGATTGATTTTGAACTCGCGGAAGAGAACGAGGGGGAGAAAAGCAATGGCAAAAGAAAAGGGAACGAAGCTGATTGCGAATAACAAAAAGGCATATCACGATTATTTTATCGATGAGAGATATGAGTGCGGGGTTGAACTGCACGGCACCGAGGTGAAATCGTGCCGACTGGGGAAATGTTCCATCAAGGAATCCTATGTCGGAATAAAAGACGGAGAGATTTTTATCTACGGGATGCATATCAGTCCCTATGAAAAAGGAAATATCTTTAACCGCGACCCGCTGCGGGTCAAAAAGCTGCTCATGCATAAAAATGAGATCCTGAAGCTTCAGCAGAAATCCGCCCAGAAGGGATTTACCATTGTTCCGCTTCAGGTCTATTTCAAAGATTCCAGGATCAAGGTAGAAATCGGTCTTGCGCGAGGCAAGAAGCTCTATGATAAACGGGCGGATATCGCGAAAAAGGATATGCGCCGGGAAACCGAGCGGGAATTCAAAATCCGGAATCTGTAAGCGGGTTACTGTTCACGTGGGACTAAAATCCTTGCCGTACATAGTTGTGAGTGAAGGGTAACGGTGAGTGGCAATTTTTCCAGCCCGGTTGACAGAAGACGAAAGCTGTGATAGCTTAATAGTCACGGATCATCAATGAACCGCTCGCATGCATTCAGGGCTAGTACTGGTTTCGACGGGGATTTTGAAGTCCGGGAAGCCATCCGTGGAAGCCGTGACCACGTAAAAACATGACAATTAAAATTAAACGCTGATAACGATAGTTACGCGCTTGCTGCTTAATTAAAGCAGCTGTCGTGCAGGAAGGTTCCCGTGCCTTTCTGTTACGGCATTATCCAAGACGGGGAACTACCATTCCAAAGCTTTGAGGTCTGGTAGATTTCATGAAGCTACTGAAACTGTAAGCCTGTCAACCGGCGTACGGCAGAGGGAATGTTAAAAGACTGACTGTGATGGAAGAAGCCGGATGGATAGGTTTTCGGACGCGGGTTCGATTCCCGCCTGGTCCACTCGATAGAGCTCCGCAGATCTGACAAGGGTCTGTGGGGCTTTTTCTGTATGATCTGTTTTGGGTATTGACCGTATTCACGGTTTCCGATAAGTTAAAATTAGTAGAGAATAAGAAACGAACCGATGAAGTTACAAGTGATAAGTGATGTGGCAGTATCCGTCCGCGGATCTTTTTGAAATTGGGGAGAAGGTCATGGATGATATACTTTATATTGTTGTCCCGGCATACAATGAATCCGAAAACATCAATCAACTGGTCAGCGACTGGTATCCGGTCGTAGAGAGGCATAGCGCGGAGGGTAAATCGCGGCTTGTGGTTGTCAATGACGGAAGCCGGGACAATACCTATGAGATTTTAGAGAATCTCGCCGCGGCAAGGCCGCTTCTGCAGCCTCTGACGAAGCCGAACGGCGGGCATGGACCGACCGTGTTATTTGCTTACCGATATGCCCTGGAGAAAAAAGCGGACTATATCTTTCAGACGGATTCCGACGGACAGACAGATCCGGCGGAATTTGAGGAATTCTGGGAGAAGAGGAAGTCATACGACGCTATTTTCGGAAACCGCACAAAGAGAGGCGATGGATTGAGCAGGGCGTTCGTAGAGAAGGTACTCTGTCTGATTCTGAGACACTATTTCAAGGTGTCCATTCCGGATGCAAATGCGCCGTTCCGGCTGATGACAAGGGAGTATCTGGAGGAGTTTCTGCCGAAGATGCCGGAAGACTACAATCTTCCGAATGCGATGCTGGCAGTCTTTGGAGTCTTTTTTCATAAAAAGGTGAAGTTTATTCCGATTTCATTCAGACCGCGGCAGGGGGGAACGAACTCTATAAATGTAAGGAAAATTGTGAGAATCGGCCGACAGGCGCTGACAGATTTCAAAACGATCCGCGCGGGACTCAGTTAAAGCAGGGGATGCAGCGTATTCGTCACAATTTTTACACAATGTATTCTTATAATAGAATTATGATGTGTCCCGGAGCTGAAGGATGCCGGACTTCTCATATCGAGAGACGCAGGCTCGCGAGATTGGGGTGCTGAATAGTCACCTTATGCATTAGAAAAATAATCAAAACATCTAACAAAAACATCTAATAAAAAGAACGAATAAAAAGAGCTAAAAAAGATCGGGTGGATGACACGCGATATGAAATGGATGAGTGTTCCTTAAATACGCTGGCTACAAGGAGTGATAGAGATGGATAAACTAAAGGTCATGGTCGTGGATGATGAGGCAAGAATGAGAAAGCTGGTCAAAGACTTTCTGGTCAAGGACAATTTCAATGTCATCGAAGCGGCAGACGGAGAAGAAGCGCTCGGCAAGTTCTATGAGGACAAGGACATTGCGCTGATTCTTCTGGACGTCATGATGCCCAAGATGGACGGATGGCAGGTCTGCCGGGAGATCCGGAAGGAATCGAAGGTCCCGATCATTATGCTGACGGCGAGAGGGGATGAGAGAGATGAGCTTCTGGGTTTTGATCTCGGTGTTGACGAATACATTTCCAAGCCTTTCAGTCCGAAGATTCTGGTGGCGAGGGTCGAGGCGATCCTCCGGAGAACAAACCAGATGAACCAGAACGATGTTCTGGAGGCGGGCGGAATCGAGATCAATAAATCCGCTCATCAGGCATCGGTAAACGGACAGCCGATTGAGCTCAGCTTCAAGGAATTTGAGCTGCTCACGTATTTTCTGGAGAATCAGGGCATCGCGCTTTCCCGCGAGAAGATTCTGAACAACGTGTGGAACTACGACTACTTCGGCGACGCGCGTACGATCGATACGCATGTGAAGAAGCTGAGAAGCAAGATGGGAAGCAAGGGCAACTATATCAAGACGATCTGGGGCATGGGCTACAAATTTGAAGTGGACGATAAATAAATGAAAAAATCGCTGAGAAAAAGAATCGCCGTGACTTTCATACTGATCATGGCAATGTTTATTGCGATGATCGGTGTGTTTGAGTATTTTTCCGTTGACGGCTACTACATGCGGGTCAAGATGAGAAAGCTGGTGGACAGCTATGACATGGCCAATGAGGCGGACAGCGATACCATGACAGAATCCTTCAATAAGTTCGCGAATATCAACAATCTGACCTATGGGATCACCGATCCGAATATTTCACGTGTTCTGGATACGAATTCACGGAACTCGGCGACCATGTCGGGACGTTTGTTCGGCGTGATCATGGGAAAGGAAGAGGGAAATTATGAGAAGGTGAAAGAAACGGAGAAGTACTCTGTCATCCGGATTCAGGATCGCTTTGCGGGCATTGAGTATCTGGAGCTCTACGGAACACTGGACAACGGCGATTATTATCTGGTCCTGACGCCGGCGCAGAGTATCGCGGAGGCCGCGCAGATCTCTGTCCGATATTATCTGTACCTCGGATTTCTGGCGATCGTGATCGGTGCGATCAGCATCTGGTTCGTCACGAAACGGATTGTCGAGCCGATTCTGGAGCTGAACAGCCTCTCCAAGCGCATGGCCGACCTTGATTTCGACGCGCATTATACGAGCGGCGGAGAAGATGAGATCGGAGAACTCGGGAAGAACTTCAACGTTATGTCCGATAAGCTGGAGACTGCGGTGAGTGATCTGAAGAGTGCAAATGCCAAGCTGGAGAGAGACATCGCGGAGAAAATCCAGATCGATGAGATGCGAAAGGAGTTTCTGGGCAACGTTTCCCATGAACTGAAGACTCCGATTGCTCTGATTCAGGGGTATGCGGAAGGACTGAAGGATAATGTCAACGATGATCCGGAGAGCCGGGATTTTTACTGTGACGTTATCATCGATGAATCGAAGAAAATGAATCATATGGTTCGTCAGCTTCTGACGTTGAATCAGTTGGAGAACGGGAACGATCAGCTCAGCATGGAGCGGTTTGAGCTGGTTGAACTGATAAATGGAGCGATCGCGCATGAAAAGCTGATGATTGAGCAGAAAAAAGCGAAGATTCTTCTGAACGCAAAGGCTCCGATCTATGTCTGGGGCGATGAGTTTAAGATTGAAGAGGTGGTCACCAACTATCTGACCAATGCATTAAATCATCTGGAAGGCGATGACCGGATTGAAATCAGCTGCACCGAGAAGGACGGTATTGTCACGACAACGGTGTTTAACAGCGGGCAGCCGATTCCGGAGGAGTCACTCGACAAGATCTGGGAGAAATTCTATAAGGTGGACAAGGCCAGAACCCGGGCCTACGGAGGCAGCGGAATCGGGCTGTCCATCGTGAAGGCAATCATGGATGCGCATCAGCAGAAGTGCTGGGCCACCAACTACAGAAACGGCGTGGCATTCTCCTTCACGCTGGAAAGCAAGGTTGAGATCTGAATTCGTGCGATCAAAGATCAGGAAGGCGTATGCCGAATTCGCTGTCAAGTATCTTCAGATATTCACGATTGTCGACGATGACCATTGACTGGTGTGTTTTTCCGCTGTGGATGGTAAAGCGCTGATCGGTGAGGGCTTTTGATCCGTTTTCGGTGCGAAGACTGATAATCTTTGTTTTTACAAACAGGGATTCCGGGTGCGTGGAACAGTAGTAGCAGACCGGTATAAATGCGGTCGGAGGCTGCGGCTGCAGAGTGAACTGCAGGATGTTCTCCGGCTTTTGCTGCTCATCGGTGCGGATTAAGGTCCACCAGTCTGCGTCATATCGTTTTATCCAAAATGTGTCCGTGTTATGGCATGATGAGGAGCTTGTCTCATCGTCAGGGAGTACGTCAGGACCGGGAATCGGAACCGGGCCGCACGGCGATGGCCCTCCGAAGCCCACATCACAGTAATAGCGTGTCTGATCAAGCTTTACAATGATGCCCCTGTGAGTGCAGGGCGGGATGTAGTCCCGCCCGCGGACAATGCGGCAGAATACGGAAAAACAATCATATCCGAGATCCCGCAGTAACTGTTCAAAAAAACCGTTCAATTCAAAGCAGAAACCGCCCCTGCGGCGGAGAATCAGCTTATCGAAGAGACCGGGAATGTCCAGACGGATGGATTCGCCGAGCAGGGAGCTGTCCAGATCCTCAAAAGGGATGTGCGTCTGAAAGGCGTGAATAAGCCCGGACAGATGCGGGAGATCCGGCTTGAAACTTCCGGGATACAGGCCGGAAAGGCCGATTCGTGAAAAAACAGCTTCGATGTCGGTAATGGGAGAGTAGTAATCTTCGTACATGTATATTGCCTCCGTGGCATTATAATTTCATCTGTCTTTGGTTTATATAAAATGGGGGTGAAATGCAGCTTTCCGGACACTGTTTATACAGTGCAGTGACGCTCTCTGTATTTACGCAGAAAAGTGTCCGGGTGCTCAAAATCCATGTGCATCAGAGATGCGGTGATCTGTGCGGCAAGCCGGCTTCGCGTGCATATGTCCCTGACCGATGCGGGGGAAGCGGAAGAATCTTCCGGGGAAGTTTGCGGGCAATCCGAGGAACTCTGCGGGGAAACCGAGGAACCTTGCGCTGCGGCTGAAGAAATTTCCGGACAAGCGGGAGCTGAGAGGCTGATGCCGATGCCGATGCAGACCTGCTGAAGTTTTCCGGATTCGAGATCGCTGCTGGTCGCCTCACAGAGGATTCCGCCTACCTTGCGGGAGCCGTCATAGAGATCATTTACCTCCCGGATTTGCAGAAGCCTGCCGGTCAGTTTCTGCACCGATTCGACGGCCGCGACGGCAGCGGCGCAACTTACCAGCCGAAACTGCGTCAGAGACAGGTCCATTGGCAAAAGGAGCGTCATGTAGAGGCCGGAAGAAGCCGGGGAGTAGAAACTGGATCCGTTGTGTCCGAGTCCCTGTGTCTGCTGTTCCGCGATGATAAGGGCTGCGCCTGAAAATCCGGCGGCGATCATGCGCTGTGCCTCCAGGTTTGTGGAATCGATTTCCCGGAACGGAAAAATCTTCAGACGGCAGGAACCGTCCGTGAGAAACAGATCTTCCGGAAGCCAGGAACGGATACTGTCCTCCGAGATCAGATCCGCGGACTCTTTCAGGCAATAGCCTTTTTTTCGGTCGGACAGAATGGGGTATCCCTCGTTTTTCAGAGAGTTGACTGCCTTCCAGACCGCATTTCGGGAGACACCGTATCGGTCGGCCAGTTCTTGGCCGGAAACTGGATTCCCTATATTCTGCTGAAGGTTTCTCAGAATTTCTTCTTTTACTTTGATCATCGCATATCCCTCACTTGCGGCTGCCTTATTTGTATTATTATCATATTATTACAAAATTGCCGGCTGCTGCTGTCCGCATACCATAGAGGAGATGGCTGCAGGAGTGTAAAATTCCCATCTTCAGAGTGGATGTATACGGTTTGCTTGTGTCCATTTTACCACAGTCAGAAAACATCATGGAAAAACAGTTCAATTTTTGTTATAATATACTCATAATTAGTGACGAATAGGTGAATTTTTTAGAGCAGCTGAAGGTAAAGCACATATAGAAAAGAGGCAAAAAATGTATCAGAAAGGTGATTATGTAGTTTATGGATCCAATGGACCATGCCTCGTAATGGATGTGACTCGGCTCCATATGCCGGGCTGCGACAAGAAACGTAAGTATTACGTTTTACGACCGGTTAATTCAGACAAGAGTACAATTTATTCCCCGGTAGACAACGATAAGGTAGAGATGCGTGAAGTTCTGGACCGCAAATCTGCGGAAGCAATCCTTGATGAGATTCCCGAAATTGATTTTCTTGAGGTGCAAAGCGAGAAGTTCCGCGAAGAGCAGTACAAGGAAATTATCCGCAGCAACAATGTCAGAGATTGTATCAGCATGATTAAGACATTGTTTGTAAAGCGGAAGAAGAGACTGGAGCAGGGCAGGAAATTCACGACAGTGGATGAGAAGTATCTCCGAGAGGCGGAAGCCATCCTGTGCAGTGAATTCTCGATCGCTCTGAATAAGGACACGGATGCGACCGATCAGATTCTGAGGAGCCGGTTTAATCTTGTGAAGGAGATGCCGCAGACATAGGTGGTATGACGTGAAGCGGTCGCAGTAAGATGAGGGGCCGATTGTTCGAACCCACGAACGACGGCATTGTTATGAGACGAAGCGGTTGCAGCAAGATAATGGAACCGCAGTACAAATAAAAGAGAAGCCCTGGGGCGAACGGTTATCGGTCATCCTGCGGCTTCTTTTTGAGTGCTTTTTCATGGTTTACATTTTCTGTGAGGGAGAATATCATGAGAAGTGTTTCCGGTTGATCTATATGCCTATATTTATCGGAGCGTATGGATTTGGTTTCGGAACGAGAAAAATAAAGAACACACGAGGAGAGGCAAAATGGAAAATTCCTATCGATATTTTGAAAACCGAGATTGTCAGTACTTCCCGTGCCATAAAGGGCTGGAAAACTTTAATTGTATGTTCTGCTACTGCCCGTTCTACCCCAGTGAAAAATGTCCGGGTGATCCGGTTTTTATCCGCCGGGAGAACGATGAAATCATTAAGGATTGCACGAACTGCAATTACCCGCACCGTCCGGAGAGCTATGACGTGATTATTCGGTGGATCATGCATGAGAATAAACATCGGACATTCAGCGAGGAAATCAGGAAGAAGGCGGTTTCTGCAAGACCTGCAGAGAATGCATCCGATCATGCGTCAGATCATGCAACGGATCATGCTGCAACGAAATAGAAAGGCGTTGTGGCTGCCTATGTCTGATGATTCACATAAATGCATGCTCTGGAAAGTTCTGCGGAAGTTTCTTGAGGCGGCACGCTATACCATTCGAACATCGAGAGCGGGAGAAAATGAAAGAAAGAAAAATTCTCAAGAACAAAGCGTACCTTTATCTTACTGAATTTTTTGCGGGAATGGCTGTCATGGCTGTGGAGCTCGGGGCGAGCAGGCTTCTGGCACCCTATTTTTCTTCCTCGCAGATCGTCTGGACCATTATCATTTCTACGATTATGATCGCTATGGCTCTGGGCAATATCTACGGGGGAAGAAGTGCGGACAAAAATCCGGATCCTGACAGGCTTTATCGCAGACTTCTGATTGCCGCCGTGTGGACGGCAGCGATACCGGTGCTTGGCAAATACGTCATTCTGCTGATTACAGGTGTTCTGATCGTGACCATCAGCAGCAATCTTCTGATCACTGCGGGATTTCTCGCCTGTATGGTGATCTTTGTATTTCCCTGCTTTCTGCTCGGGACTGTCACACCGTCTCTCACGAAATATGCGGTTCAGAGTCTGGAGGACAGCGGGAGCACCGTGGGGAGACTTGGCGCGGCAAATACCGTTGGCAGTATTATCGGTACTTTTGCTCCGACATTTCTCACGATACCGACAGTCGGGACCTCCGTGACGTTTTTGATCTTCTCGGGTATACTTCTGGCTCTTGCGATGATCTACTTCATCAGCGCGCACACCGGCCTGATCCGATGCCTCGTATCTGTGATTTTGTTTGCGGTGTGCAGTGTCTTTGGCCATTCGGGCCATTTCGCGTTCTGGAATAACTCACTGGCCTACGAGGGAGAATCCATTTACAACTATCTGCAGGTGCAGGAAGACAAGGACACCGTACTCCTGTCGACGAATGTTCTTTTCGGCATTCAGTCGATCAGCAGAAAGGACGGGGCACTGACCGGCATGTACTATGACTATGCGATGGCAGCTCCGGTGATGGCCGGGTTTGTGCCGGACAAAGGCGTGAAGACGGATATAGATACCGGGGCGGGTGCCGGAAGCAAGGCGGATGCTGGTACGGGGAAGGCTGCGGACACAATAGGAGATACAGGGGAAGGAGCAAAAAGGACGGCGGGCGGAGCGTGTGACATTTTGATTCTGGGAAATGGATCCGGAACGTACGCAAAGGAGTGCACGAATTACTTTACAAATGTGAAAGTTCAGGGAGTCGAGATCGACAGAAAAATCACCGATCTGGCACATCGCTATTTTGACATGCCGAAATCCGTACAGGTCTCGACCTACGACGGCCGGGCTTATCTGGAGGCGGACCGGAATACCTACGATGTGATCATGGTGGATGCCTATCAGGATATCTCGGTGCCTTTTCAGATGTCTTCCGTGGAATTTTTTAATATGGTGAAAGAGCATCTCAAGCCGAACGGGGTCATGGTTGTGAACATGAATATGCGTGCATCGGGGGAAAAATCGATCAATACGTACCTGTCTGACACGATTTCCGCTGTGTTTCCTTCTGTCTATACGGTTGATGTGGAAGGATACACAAACCGAGAGCTTTTTGCTATGAATCAGATGCTTGACCAGGAAAGCCTTGATACCCGGCTGGAGAGGATTCCGGATGGGGATTTAAAGGCTCTGCTGCAAAAAGTCTCCGGGAATCTCGAACGGTACCACAGCAGCGGCCTGCTTCTGACCGACGACAAGGCACCGGTAGAGCTGTTGAGCATGCGTGCAATTGACCAGATCATTAATGACGAGCTTGTCTACTATAAGCAGCTCTTCAGGGAAAAGGGAATCCGGGGTATTCTGAATGAGCTTTGAGAAGTCGTAAAGGATGGATAAACATTTGGAGAAGAAAACAGTTTTTCTGGATATTGACGGCACACTCACAAATTTTAAGGGAGAGCTTCCGAAGTCGGCGGAGTACGCGCTTCGGGAAGCGTCAGGTCGCGGGCATGATATGGTGATCTGCTCGGGAAGGACCTATACGCAGATATACCCGTGGATCCGGGAGAGCAATCTCTTTCGGGGAATTGTGAGCGGAGCGGGAAGCATGGTGCGCTACAGGGGAGATGTGGTCTTCCGCAGGTATGTGGAACACGGAAAAATGAGCATGCTCCTGGATTATCTGGATGAAATCGGAAGCTTATACTTTCTCCAGGGGGATTCCGGGATCTATTGTCCGCAGGACAGAAGAGGGGATGCCGTTCAGCTTTTTGGCGGTTCCGAGGAAGCACTGGAGGAAAAATCGAAGGTGCTGGGGAAGATCACGTTTACCGATGATCCGAAGAACTGCCCCGAGGTGAATAAATTCGTTTTTTATGGAGCAGGGCGGTCGATTCGGCAGATGCAGG
>Ga0256406_1003789_pt1 | contig 18227 bp, 27 predicted proteins | sample RumenRJG_03DNA_FD_185986 | JGI IMG/M metagenome (GOLD analysis project Ga0256406, IMG submission 185986) | Bovine rumen microbial communities from Lethbridge, Alberta, Canada - RJG_03 | ecosystem: Host-associated > Mammals > Digestive system > Stomach > Rumen | place: Canada: Alberta | collected...
TGGATATGGTATATCTGGTATGCTCAAATATCCGTATACCACTTCCTAACAGAAGTTGAGGAATAGATGAATACAGTAATGGTCAAGAAAAACGGTATTTCTTACCCACAGAGACTACCGAAGAGCCTCATTTTCTCGGCTTTATATTCCTGAAGTATCATTTGGTATTCTCCAGAAATATAATTCTTACCATCCTTTATAGTCATCGTTTTTCTGCACTTTCAAACTACTTTTTCAATTCCTCACTTAGCGAATGCGGTACTCCACGGGGGCCGCGAATTGCGTAAATACCATACTCGCCTTTCAGTTTGTCGAAGCTAAATTTACCCGGCTTATAGCGTTTCAACAGCCTTATCCTCATCAGAGCCGTGATTGTCAGGTTATCGTCACGGTAATCATAGGGAATATCCGTTTTAGTGACCTTGCACTTATAAAGGATGGCAGAGACGGGAGACGCCACATACATAAATACAGTATCGCCCGTTCTAATGCCGTTGCCCTGTTTCCAGTCGATTTCCTCTGTATGGTCAAAGGCGTGTTCAATATCATAATACTTGGGATTTGCTGGGACAATCCATTCCTTCGGAGGACGTAACTTTTGCTTTTCCTGCTTTGATGCCGTCACGACATAGCTTTCATCAATACACTTGCATATATCCTCTAACGGAACCGTGCCGTCCATGAGGATGGATATCCAGTTCCCTCGGCTGATGTGATAGCCGTGAAAATATCCTGTCTGTTGTGACAGCTTGTCGGCAAGCAGCGGATCACCCATTTTCACATTGATGATATCGACACGATCTGTCCCGTCCAGTCCCAACTTTTCTCTTGGAACTTCCATAATGATAGCGAACCACTTACGGTTATCTTCATGACGAAGAACCGGGAAACCCTGCGCGGTTGGCAGAGGATAATCCGGAGCAACGCTGTATTTCTTTTTCACATATTTGAATATTTCTTCACGCATAATCAGTCGTTCTTTCTCTTTGCCGATTTTTTGACTTCCTCATGGTAGAAATAATTCACGACTATCGGCGGCTGGCTGAATTCGGAACGATGCTGGTCGTTATCCCGCAGATATGGCATTCCTTCCTGTGTCGTGTATGCTCGCATCTCCTCATCCAATGCCGTCCAGTAAGCCCGGGACTTGCTGGTCATGCACATACCAGGCTGATTTGACATTCTCGCTGTTCCGTTTTCTCTATCAGAAGTTTTCTTCAGGGAATTTTGGTTCGGCAGATGAATGCCCGTATTGAGGCAATCAACAACAAAATAAAGCCTAGAGATTACTCTCTAAGCTTACATAATTAAAACTTACCCCTTAAACTATTAATTAATTGTATCTTAAGTTATTCTGAACTAGTTTTATAGAATCAATGTTAACCTTTTCATCTGAATAGAACATTGGAACGAAATCTTCGAATTTTGTTTCTCCTTTATTTATAGTTAATAAACAATTTTCAGAACCAACCAGTTTATTTTCAGAATAAAATAATACAGTTACACTTCCATCAATATTTCTTTTACTTATATTATTAATATCAACATGTACAGTTTGCCATTTTAAATAATCATGATCTTCTACACTTGTAATTTCAGCAGTTACCACATTTTTAATACTCTTTAACTGAGGTTTAGCATAGTTATCTCTTAAATTAAACTTAACCTGAACACTTGTAGGCTCTAAATCATCTTTCATACTAAATGAAGAAGATACAGACTCATATACTGTTGTTTTGCCTCTTACACCGTATACATAATCTTTCTTCTCAGCGATAACAGTCTCACCATTTTTATAAACTAATTTAATATCTGCTGAAATTGTCTGCTTGTTTTTATTGCTAACTTTTAATAATACTGTCTTATTCTGTAACCAAGTTGCTTTAATAGTTACCTTTGACTTCTTTGGCTTACTCCCTGCTGCATTAGCACTACTAGGGAATGCTATTAACATTACAAGCATTACTAAAAGTAGGGAAGCTGCAATTTGTTTGAACCTTTTCATTGATTAAATCTCCTTTTATATTTTCTACTTAGGGGTAGAATTAAAAACCAAAATATATTCCTGACACTCCACGAAGCTTTAGCTTCGGGGATTCTTGCTTATACTGTCCCGTAACCCCATAATATGTTATAATAAAGCAAACCCCTTTGTCAAGACAATTTTTTCAAATAGTTAAGTTGGATTTCCGGGAGGGAAACACTAAGAAATCCACGAGGACATAAAACAAAGGTCCTCTATTTCTTTGAGGAAAACTTATTCTTCTTTTGTCAGAACCTTCTTCTGCCAGCTCCACTTTCCGCATACTGGGCACTTCATATATCTCATCCGTCCCATATGCATAGCAAGATTTGTCTGCCAGTAAGTTGGAATGTGTCGATCGTGGCATTTCTGGCATTCATAATATCCGGCCTTTTGCTCAATTCCCACAGCGATAAAAGCGACCGTAAATATCATCACGAGAGCGAATACGATTAGTACGATTCTCAGCCAGACTGGCATCTCTATAAATGACGCCACAAACACCATGACCAGTCCATAAATGACGGCTGGAAACGCAATCCAGTATTCCGTCCTGAGCATTTGCCGGTTCTTTTCTTCGACCTCTCGCCTCATCGCCAGCAGGTTTTCTTCTGCCCGTTTGTCATATGCTTCTGCCATAATTCTTTCGCCCGACAGGAGTTCATTGACATTTATTTTCAGAAGTTCACAAAGATCCAGCATAATCCCGGAATCTGGCATAGACTTTCCGGTCTCCCATTTTGATATCGCCCGGTCACTGATTCCGAGCTTCTCGGCAAGGACTGCCTGAGTCATGCCCTGTTCCTTCCTGCAGGATGCTATGAATTTTCCAATTTTGATTTGATCCATATCGGGCACCTCCTTTCATGGCTCAAGCATAGCCGGTATCATCGTATTATTACACGAACCATAAGTTGATTTCCTGCAACTCTACCGCTGGTTGAGTCCGGTAAAATGTGCTCCCCGTTGCCGATGATGACAGTGTTGGAGCCTTGGTCTGTCATATTTATTGTTCCTGCGCCTCGATACTTTTAGTCTTTCGGTATCGAATATAAAATATCCCCATTAAGACCACATTCAAAATCGTCACTACGATACTTGCTTCTATTTTGTACTCTCCTCCTGACAGGAGCTTATTTGCAGAAGCTGTCGTGGTTAAAACACTCGGATAATCATCGGCCAGACTAACCCCTCCGATGATCAATGCCCCGATGATATTCCATATGGAATGAGCCATTATGGGAGCAAGGATCGTTTTCTCCGACTCATACAGCGCCGTAGTAAAAAGACACATCGTAACAACATTTATGACAGGAATGACTCCCGCTTCAAATGCTCCGCCATGCATAAACGTGAAAATCGCAGTTGTTGCAATAACAGCTGCGGTAAGATTGTATCGCTTTTTCAAAAGCTGATATATGTATCCTCTTACAAGGAGTTCCTGCATGATGACATTAAGAAAAGCTGAGATAACCCAAAGCCACAAGAGCGGAACTTCATTCTTACCGCTGATTTCCAGCTGCTTAGTAACAATAAGAATTGAGGAAGCTACGCCAATCCAAATGATACCTATAACAACTCCCGCCAGAGATCCTTTGCCTATGTTTTCTTTTATTGGTATGTTTACGGTTTTCTTATCGAGCAGCCAAAAGACCACAGTGAACAGTATCATGACTGCAAGCGGGATCAGCTCTGCAAAAAATCTCCATATGGCAGGATTGTCGTTCGGAATATCAATGATCCCAGACAACACAGCCCATCCTATAAAGAAAACCACTATCTTCAAAATTGTAATCAATAATTTCTTCAAAAAGCCTATTCCTCCTGATATTACGTGTAATTATTATATTTTAGCATCACCACCATTCTGACATCTATCTCACAGCCACAACTCCCCAACATCTAACTCGGCAACTCAACATAGTGACATCTATCAAGGCAACTCAACTCTCACACTTTTCGAGCCTTTTTGCCCTTGGATAAGTTACCGAGAAGCGTTTGTCCTGCACTATGCCAAATTTGCCCGATTGCCCAAAACCGCAGTAATACTGGGCTTTCACGCCTATTCTCCTTTGACCCTTGACATCAAGACAACCGTCTCCACATGCGTTGAGACGTCTGAACTGCTCTCTTTTTTACCTCATCAGTTTGTGGAGACATGTCCAGTGCATCATCGGTTTGCGGGAACTTATCAATAGTTACCGCCTCAGCTTTGCATCAACAAACAAGAATTTACATAAATCTGCTTATCAAATTATACGCTGTAACTGCATAGACAAAAATTGCTACACCTACAAATATTATAGCATCTTTCTTTGCCCCTTTATCATAACAATCCTTTGCATTTGTCAAAAAGGTTAATCCCATAAAAACAAACATAATTGGCATTGTAACATCATAGGAGATTATATTCATCAGTCCTAGAGAGGCAGAAATAATAGTTAAAACGGTAAATATTACTTTACAAATACGCATACATAGTCTTCCTTTACAAATCCCGATTTATATCTTGGAATACGTATCTTGTCTTCTTCCAAGTGGCTTTGAAATCAGTAGCGATTATATCCATTTCTCATCAGCACAATTTCGTTACTTAGTGTACCAATTTATTTGGCGGTCTTTATTGTGTTTTCCGGGATGAATTCGATCTTCAATCTCATGCCAAGGCCATTTGCCAGCCGTTTTACCATTCCAAGAGAGGGATTTCTGGTTCCATTTTCAATGCGGCTGATATCCGCCTGTGTGATTCCTGTCCTTTCAGACAATTCCTTCTGTGTTAACCCTTCTTTATTCCGCGCATCAATCATCGCCTGGATAATATCGTATTCCGGCTGGAGAGCATCATATTCTGCTTTCACATCTGGGTTCTCCAGCGCTTTTCGCTTGTAATCATTGTAGCTGCTCATCGTCCGAATCTCCTTTCGTAATCCGCTTTGTATTTCCTTGCCAGCTCGATAGCTGCGGGAGGCGTCTTCTGCGTCTTTTTTACGAAGCCAAAGGAATCCAGAAACTCTTGCACCGGCGTGCTCCCGTCTTCCGTATCATAAAACTCAATCTCAACCATTTCCTTCTACCCTCGTTTTTCTTTATTATATGTCGTATAAGACATATTGTCAATGGACCATTTCATACGAATAAAAGCAGGCACCCACCCGAACTGCCTGCTCTTATTTATCCTATCTGACATCCAATCACGAGTCACAACCTACCAAATATCTAATCACGAGTCTCAACCCAGTATGTCGTTAACTTGGTCGGTATCTTGGTCGCTTATCTTGGTCGGTCACCGATCAAGTTGCTTTCTCCTGTACCTCTGATTTCGGCTGTTAGGTTTGTCGGGAATTGTCATGAATGGCAGCTCTTCCATATCTGCCTGCTGCCAAATCCATCTTTCTTGAAATCTGAATTCAGGCAGGTGATCTCTATCGGTATGATCTTCAAAAGCCACATAGGCTCTTTAAGTTTCTTCAATGCTTCCATCGGTATCTTTCTGAGCTCCGCGACATTCTTATATTCATCGGAGAACAGCTCAACAGGCTCCACTGTTCCTTCGATCTGCAGTGACCTAAGTCCGCCAAAGGAAGCGCTCGTCTCGAAGACCGCTGCCGCGATATGCTTATTCTCTTTCAAGGCTTTGAACTTAAGCCCGCCTTCGGTGAAGATCCAAAGTGCTCCGGCATACCAACTGTACTCAAGCGGCGTGCAGCGAATAAAATCCTTCGTGGCAGTTGCCAGGGCAAGAACCTTATGAGATGATAAGAACTCGTCTATCCAGCTGTACAGAGCATCAGCATCCAGTTTCTTTTCGGTTTCATCTTTTCGAGTCCAGAAGGACTCAGCCTGTATGTATTGTTCTTCAGTCATATTCCGACATAAATCCTCCATAAAACCCAAAAAGAAAATACTGCCGTTTCCTGCTCATCACACCATTGTGACATAAATCCAATCCGGTTCGAACCGGTCAACCTCTAGATATAATATAATCCAACTCAGCAGAATTGTAAATCAAAAAGACGCGATCTCTCGCGTCTTTGTCCTTACAGATCCACCTTTTTGTCAAGAAGATAGGACGACAGCCCAATTGCCACGGCCGAAAATCCCAGCTGCAAAGCTAGTGAAGCGGTCGCTCTTGCCGCATCTCCTGCCTGATAGAAACTGATCCCATTTGCTCCTATCGAGAACTCAAATCCATTGGTCGCATTTGTGATCTTAAACGAAATATACTCCATCAGGATAAAGAATACCACAAAGATCGCGAAGCTTAAGGACTTCTCAAACTTCTTGCCGCGCAGTAGAGAGGCTCCGATAGTCGATGACAGATATGCCATTGAGACAAAGAACGTCACGCCTGCCGCTGTGGATCCAAGCATTTTTACCAGTGTGATCACCGTATCTGTCCCGTACATATTCTCAATCGCCTTTGCCACTGCAGAGATCATCGATCCCGGTGCATTATCTCTTTGTACCGCATTCATCAGCACATGCAGATCAGCATATCCAAGGAAGCAATAGGCTGAGAAAAGCGCTGTACCTACTATAAGGATCACGAGGATCTTTCCGACTATTATCTGCCAGGCCGGGAGAGGGGTCATAAAGATCATATATCCTGACTTATCCCTCAGATCCCGGTTGTACATCCCTATTCCCTCGATCACAACCACGAATACGGTCCCTATAGCAGCGATCATGAGAGCTATGCTCATTCCAAGTGAATATTTCCAGCTAAGCCTGCTTACGATAAGGAAGATCGCCTCCAATATCGCCAGTATTGCCACCATTATAAGGTAGCGGGACTTATTTTTTATAAACTCATACTTCATTATCTTTCCCATGGTCACACCTCGCTATATAATTCTCTGTACTTATCAGCTATAGACTTATTCTCCCTGATCCTTAGTCCCTCGACATCGCAGACAGCAGCAAGCACTCCGCTCTTCATGAATACAGCTGTATCCACTATTGGCTCAAGCTCTTCTACCATATGAGATGAGATGACGAGCGACGAGCCTTCTGAAAGAGCGCCTATTATCAGATGGGAAAGCGTATCCCTTGTCAGCAGGTCTATACCGTTGAAAGGCTCGTCGAGAAGTATGAGCCTCGAATGTCTGGCCATTGCTGCAGCTATCTTTACCTTTGCGAGCATTCCGGACGAAAGCGCTCTGGTCTTAAGCGATGGATCGAGCTCCATTTCCTTTATCAGTGACAGATACTTGTCCCTGTCGAAATCCCTGAAGAAGTCTCCATAATAGGCTCCCACATCGCCTATCGACATGTATCCGTAAAAAAACGGTTCGGATGGTGTATACGAGATATTCTCCCTTACCCTGTGATCAAGCTTAGCCCCATCCACTATGATCTGTCCCTCACTGCTCTTTACCAGTCCTGAAAGCAGCTTCATAAGCGTAGACTTCCCTGATCCATTAGGTCCCAGAAGGGCATATATATGCCCGCCGCCAAGCTCCAGATCCACGTGGTCGACAGCTGTTTTTGTAAGATATTTCTTTGTCAGTCCCTTGCACTCTATCTTCATCTGTATTCCTTTCTAATTGTCCCTGATAAACTCCTCTACCAGTGCTATGATATCCTGATCCGAGAGTCCCATTCCTCTCATACTCTCCACAAATTCTGCCGCTGCCTTCTCTATCCTCTCGTGCCGCAGATCATCCACATCTCCTTCAGCGACGAAGGTACCTATGCCTCGCCTGGTAAAGGCTATTCCTCTTCTCTCCAGCTCCGCATATACCCTGGACGCCGTATTCGGATTGATAGTATATTCTACTGCCAGCTCACGGGATGACGGCAGCTTCGATCCCGGCTCTATCTGACCGGCTATTATCCTTGAAGTGATATCCTCCACGACCTGCAGATAGATCGGCTTATCATTCTCAAAATCCATTTGGCCTCCTTCTCATTGTATTAGTGCACTATGTACATAGTACACTATGAATATAGTTTTGTCAATAGCTTTTTCGATCACCACAGCTGGTTTTTTATAAAGCAATAAAACCCTGGCAGAACAAACTTTATCCTGCCATAGCCATCCGCTGTACGCCCATATGCTTTTGTTATATCTTATAAACTATGTTATATCTTCTGCCAGGATGGCTATCAAAAAAGCTGTCGTCTTTTGACGACAGCTTTTTTGTGATATCACCGGTATCTGCAGTATCTATCACCAGAAGAAATTGTCCACATTGCGTCCAGGGTAATCCCCTTTCCCACATCAGTTTCCCTTCGGTATATATTTTGACAGGCTCTCTGCCAGACTTCTGAGATTTCTGGTCTGGATAATGACCTCTCCACTGCCGCTGAACCTGTTGACTAAGCCCTCCCCGGTCATGAATCCAAACATGCCTGAGGCGATCTCTATCCTGTAGTCAAGACTTGCATCCCAGGCGACCACCTGCTCATTGTCCACGGTGATCGGATGATCCGGCGTGACCTCAAGGGTAATCAGACTCCCGAATGCATTCACAAGCAAATCCCCCTGGCCTATGGTCTCCATCACGAAAAGACCTCCGGTCCCTCCAAAGAAGGCATGCGAAAGCTTCTGTGTCACTATGTTGTAATTCACAGAGCTGGCACAGGCAAGAAAAGCACCGGTGTTAAGCCTGTACTGCCTGCTGCCGACAGTAAGCTTCTTTATCTCGCCTGGAATAGCAGGCGCAATACCCAGTACAGCACCATCCTGCACGGCGCATGCATTTGTGATAAACATGCTCTCACCGCCGGCGATGCTTCTCCCAATAGCCCCAAGAAGCCCGCCTCTGGAATTAAGCTTCCCCTGAAGCTCAATCCCGTTCATATAGGCCATCGATCCTCTCTCGATCAGAAGTCCCTCGCCCCTGTCCATACGAAACTCTACAAGCGGACAGTCGTTGTCCCCGATAATCTGATAATTCATTGCGATACATTTCCTCTCTTTAATATAAATTACTCTGTTGCTTTCATTATTATACTAAAAGCGGCAGAGAATAAAAAGCCTGTTTTTATATTTGTACCTTTATTTTTTGCAAAAATAAAGAGCTGTGAGAAACTCCTTGTTCTCACAGCTCATTCAGATCCATTCAGGCGCTTAACGCCGGCAGGACTTAGTGAACCTCGATCAGATGACCGACATACTGCAGCAGATTTCATTTGCAGCAGTATCCTAATTGATATTGCAATTTGCGACGTTATATTTTTTCTCACATATCGGAATATCTCATCGCGCCCAATCATTGCTTCTTTGCCTTTGCAGGCTGCTTTACTCTCTATGATCAATCTTCCCATGGTTTCTCGGGCTTTCCTGAAAGCGACGGGTCAACGTAAGCGTACCTATCTGGTTCTTTCCCGATTCACTCGGCTCTTCTTTTATCAGGATCCGATACTTCTTAAACAGCGGATATTTACGATTTCCGTTCTGGCCGGAGTTCTTTACGGGTCACAAAATTGAAGCGTCAACCAGTTCGGAGATCATATCAAATAAGGTCTTTGTGTCCGCCGGATCTGCCTTCAGAACGTCAGTTAAGGCCTCAAGTGTGATGCTCTTTTTTCCATATGCTGACAGCTTGTTCTTAATGTCCATTTGCGTCCTCTTGAATCATCTCCATACTGTCCCCGATGTCGCATTGCAGGTATGCACAGATCCGCTTTAGGACATCCATTGATACATCCTCATTACGCCCCGGCTTCGCCAATGTATTGGGGCTCATTTCTATAATATAATAATAGCTTATTGTATCAAGTATTTTGTGTAAACTGGGTCAGGCTTTCATACTTTTCGGATCAAGCATAAAATCCATTACCCCGATTACCAATATTCCATCATCTGTCCACCATGGTTTGATATGATCTTTTACCACAATGATTTTTTTGAAATTATCCCCGATGTGATTCAGGGATTTGCTCTCCTGCCGCGTCTTTTCCTGAGTGTCCAGGCGAAGGGCAGACTGAATATAATATCGGTTGCTGCCTTCATTGCATACAAAGTCCACTTCTGTGCTTTTTTTCCTGCCTTGTTCGCGAATTTCGACAACTCCCACATCGACATGATATCCTCGGAACAGCAGTTCATTATACAGTGCATTTTCCATTAAATGCGTTTCTTCCTGCTGTCTGAAATTCAGTCTGGCATTTCTTAAACCCAGATCTGTGAAGTAATACTTATGAGGGGTACTGATATATTTCCGTCCTTTGATATCATAACGTTCCACCATTTTCACAATGAATGCGTCTTCCAAATAGGAAAGATAGGAGCTTATCGTGTTTAATGAGAGCTCTTTCTCCCCATTACTTTTGAATGTGTCATATATTTTTTGTGGATTCGTCAGGGACCCTACCGAAGAGGCAAGAAAATTTACCAGGGAATCTAATATATCCTTTCTTCTTATATCGTATCGCTCAAGTATATCTCTGAAATACACCTGTTCAAACAGATTCTTCAGATATGCCGCCTTGTCTTGTTCCTCCTGTATAGATACTACAAAAGGCATCCCTCCATATGTCATATACTCATTCCACGCATCATACTTGTCTTCTATGCCACATGCAGGGAGATATTCGGAAAAAGAGAGCGGCTGCACCCGGATCTGATCACCCCTCCCGCGGAACTCTGTAATGATATCAGATGACAAAAATTTGGAATTGCTGCCTGTTACGTAAACATCAATATTTTTTTCATAAAGCAAACCGTTTAAGATATATTCAAAATCATCAACCAGCTGTATTTCATCCAAAATGATGTAGTACATCTGTTCATCTTTGACAAAAGAACGAATATATTGATCAAACGCATGGGGATCGTGATAATACCTGCGATTTGACTCTCTGTCCAGTTCGATCTTTATAATATGATCTTCCCGGATGCCCTCTGACAACAGGTAATTTCGAAAGATCGGATCCAGGAGGTAAGATTTACCGCTTCTCCGGATTCCGGTTATAACTTTGATGAGACCATTTTCACGGCGTCTGATCAATCTGTTCAGATAGATATCACGTTTGATTTCTTTCATATTTCCTACCTATTAATGAAGATTTTTGACATTTGTTACATTTTTATTCAATAGTAGTATATCACTTCTACACAGGTTTTGCCAGATTGTGATGAACTTTTTTGCCTGTTTGGGCCTTTTTCTTCATTACTATTGTAAATATACGACCAGATTTCACTGGGAGTGCATGTAATCCGCAGTTGAATAAATTGCTGAAAAGTTTTGCGGTTTATAATCGCAAAACTTATTGGCTTTTGATGAGAATTGCGGTATACTATCTACAAACGGAGGTGGTCACGATGATTTACAGACCTTTGTATGTAGATAAGATTATGGCTTATGTGGATACGCCATTTGTAAAAATACTCACGGGAGTGCGCCGCTGCGGAAAGTCAACGATCCTGAAAATGATTATGGAGAGATTGAAAACACAGCGGAATATTCCGGATGAGTGCATTGTCAGCTGCCGCTATGACTCGATGGAATATGAGGATATGACGGCAAAACAGATGTACGCGCAGCTTAAGGAGCGTCTTTCGCCCGATGGAAAAACCTATCTGTTTCTCGATGAGGTGCAAGAGATCAAGGGCTGGGAAAAGGTCGTCAATTCACTGGCATCAGACTTTGATGTTGACCTGTATGTGACAGGCTCCAACTCCCGTATGATGTCCTCTGAGATCTCGACCTATCTGACGGGACGGTATGTGTCTTTTAGAATCTTCACCTTGTCCTTTGGCGAGTACCTGATGTTCAAAAGCCAATATACCGAGGTTGGAGAGCCGAAGGCAGAGCTTGCCAACTATGTGCGCTTGGGTGGTTTCCCGGCAACGCATTTGCAGGAGTTCTCTCAGGACGAGGTCTACACCATCGTGCGGGATATTTACAACTCCACGATCTTCTCGGATATTGTCAAGCGCAATCAGGTGAGAAAGATTGACCAGTTGGAGCGGGTGGTCAAGTACACCTTCAACAATGTGGGCAATACCTTCTCGGCAAAGTCTATTTCGGATTATCTGAAAGCGGAGCACCGTGCGCTGGACAACGAAACGGTTTACAGTTATTTGGAAAAGCTGGAAAAGGCATATCTTCTTCACCGATGCTCCCGCTTTGATTTGCAGGGTAAGGAAATCCTGAAAACGCAAGAGAAATTCTATCTTGCCGATACCGCCCTACGGTACAGCGTTCTCGGCTATAACGCTGACAGCGTGGCATCCAGCCTTGAGAATGTCGTGTACTTGGAGCTTTGCCGCAGAGGCTATACCGTCAATGTCGGCAAGTCCGGCAGTAGCGAAATCGACTTTGTTGCAGTACGGCAAAATGAAAAGCTCTATGTGCAGGTCACACAGGAGCTTCGTTCTCCGAAAACGGAAAAACGGGAGTATGAGCGTTTGCTTGAGATCCACGATAACTACCCCAAATATGTTCTGGCAACGGATGAGTTCTCAGGCGGAAACTATGAGGGCATCAAGACGATGCACATAGCGGACTTCCTGTTAAGCTCTGAATATTAAACAAGCAATGGCTTAACAGCAGAAACCGCTGTCAGGCCGCATCAATTATCATAGAACGAGTGAAAGTGCCAGCGCAATGGTTGAAAGTATTTTTTTCATTATCAAATCCTCCTTAAGTGTTTTCGTATTTACCCAAAGAAATTTTATCAATTCTTATATATTTTGGCAAGGCAAATATTTTTTCATAATCTTCAATCCTCATCGGTCTGCCGAAGAAATATCGCTGGAATACATCACAGCCAATCTCGGTCAAAAAGGTCCACATGCTCTTTTATCTCCGTTGAGGATGAAGTCATCTGTGCTTTTTCGGTCAGATATCTGAAAAGAGCCCTGCATCCCTCAACAATCTCATCCAGGCATTTATCGAACCTTCTGGTATACCATGGATCTTCTATCCTGTGATCCGGTCTGTCTGTGTACTCCATCAGAGTATGCACCCTATGATCCGGGTCACCATGAAGACAGCGGTTCAGATAATATAGATTCTCATCGTCCATAGCTACAATCAGATCCCAGTCCTCATACTCCTCCCATCGAACCTGGCGAGCCCTGTGCTGTCCAATCGGAATACCCCTCCGGCGAAGAACTTCTTCCATCGGAGGGTAGATGGGATTTCCGATCTCCTCCGTGGATGTCGCTGCCGAATCAATCAGGAAATCATCGCATCTTCCGGCCCGAGCCACGATAGTCTGCATGACATATTCAGCGCTGACGCTTCGACAGATATTGCCATGGCAGATAAAAAGTACCCGTGTCATAAAAATCTCCTAAATAAAATGCCCAGTAATGCCGAGTTTTGCGTTGGTTTAACGGTCTTTCCCTCTCACCACAACGAAACATAAACAACGAAACAATTTGATTCATACGTTTTTTCTCTCCTAACTCTGTTCAATTACCGCTTTGCCCGTCTCATAAGGAGCACAGATTCAACGGTACTTTCATTGTACCAAATAAGAACTTATACACATTATCACCGGATATCTTTTCCTGCCATCTATGCAGTCCGGTCTGGTGCCAAGCAATAAAACAGCTATATCATCCCGGCGGATCACCTTTTCATATATGCTTCTTAGCCTTCCGGTATCTCCGTATGTATTCGTATATGACTGGAAATATGCTATAAATCGCTGCTCCTGAGGTCGGATATCCGATGGAAGCTTATGGATCACTTTCTGTTTTGCTTTTTCTATCTGTGTGTCAATATCATCCAAAGAAATTTGGTTAGATAGAAAAACTAACACTTACTCCCAAGCCAGTCGAGAAGAACCTTTGCATTGCTATGCTCCTCATCCTTTGCCGCAAAGACCAGTGTCACATTGCCATGGCTTTCTGAAATGATATCCATTAGTTCCCCTACATGGGTATTCTCATCAAGCTCCTTACAGTATCTCTCCCTGAATTCCTGATATTTTTCCGGATCATGGCCATACCACTTTCTCAATTCCGCTGTCGGCGCAATATCCTTTATCCAATGATCTATTGCGGCCTTTTCCTTTGAAATGCCTCTTGGCCAGATCCTGTCGACCAGTATCCTTATTCCATCATCCTCTGTGGCTTTTTCGTAGGCTCTCTTTATCTGCAGCTTCATTGTGTATCCCTCCCTTGATCATGCATGATGCCAGGCGCCGGCGCAGGCTGCAATAATTACGATCACCGCTGCCACTGCACCTATTATTCCAAGCAGATAGACTGCTGCCATAATAACGCCTATCACCATGACCACCCCGAACAGAAAAGGCACCAGATGAAATGCTGTCGAAATCATCCACACGAATACCTTCACTATTCCTACAAGAAAAGCTATAATAAATAACACACAAAATAAAGTTATCATTATGATCACCTCAATCTTCCTGCCCCCTCTTATTCTTAGCTGTTATTTTATCACTATTAAGGTTTACAGTCTATACTTGCATGTGCACAGATGAAAAAAGGGACAGGTCCATTTTTCATCTTTTCGGGAGGTGAGACAAGCTTCCCGAAAATCTTGACACCTATAGCCTGCAGATATATACTTTCGTTAAACGAGAGTGCCGACACCATGAAAGAGGCCAGCGACAAAGCATCTGTCACAATTGAAGAATTAAAACAGATCAGTGAAGAAGTAAAAAATGCAATCTCTGTTATCGCTGACCAGACCAACCAGACAAACACTTCTGCACAGAATATTCAGTCTGCGACCCAATTTATCTCAGAGATTGCGGCACAAACGAATCTGTTATCATTAAATGCCAGTATCGAAGCCGCCCGCGCCGGTGAAGCCGGACGTGGATTTGCCGTTGTCGCGACAGAAATCCAGAAGCTTGCGGAACAATCGGATACCGCCAGTGGCAATATTGCGGAAATTGTCAATACACTGATTGCCAATTCCGAGAAAGTGGTTGAAACCATGGAACGCACACGTACCGTTATCGACCAGCAGAATCAGTATATTGAAAACACTTCCTCTGCCGTAAGCGGTGTGATCACCGAACTCGATGCTTCTGTGGAGCGCATTCGAAGCATTGAGCAAAAGACAACGGAACTTGAGAAGGCGCGAAACGAGATCATCGCCATTATCGAAACGCTGTCCGACATCGCCCAGCAGAATGCGGATGGCACAAGCCAGACCAATACGGCTATGTCAGAGATGGCAGACAGTTTCCGCAATATCGAAAATTCTACGGAAAACCTTCGGAATACCGCCGATATGCTCGCACAAAATATCAGCAATTTCCATATTTAAACATTGTTCGCAAAGAGAATCTGTTTTGTTCCAAAGAAAGGACGCAGCCAATCGGCAGCGTCCTTTCACTTTTTTGAAGATCTGTGTTTTATCCCTACCTACTCAATTCCTTTGCATATTTCATCATAGTCCTCAAACATAATCCGGATATCGCCTTCCTCACTCTCAACATGGTAATGCCCTGCATACCAGCCGTCCTTCAGATCAAGCTTATCATAAATCTGCTGAAGCCATTTCTCTGTACTCTTATCCACCCTGCTTTGGTCAATACCCGGAATATTTCCATGGACGCAAAAAAGCGTTATCGGCAAGTTTGAAAGCTCATTTTTCAACTCTATGTCCCTGGCATCGAGATGATAATTAATCCCGGCATCACCGAGAATGATCATGACATCCTCCGTGTCCGTTCCGTTTGCTTCACAGAATTCTGCAATCCTTGAAAAATCTCCGTGTGTATCTCCTGTAATATAATAGTGCATATCCAATTCCTCCCTCTTAGAAATATAGCCCACTCAAAAGTTCTTCTGAAATTCATCCTTCGGCCGGATAAATACGAAGAAGACCTTCCCGTGATTCTCACTATCAACCAGCCTTCCGATATCCACAACCGGAAGGCTGCCTCAATACAAGCAATGGATAAGCCTGAGACTTCCCGATTACTGGACGGATTGGAAAAACGACACCGCGAATCTAAAACAGTGGTAGCCGATGCCATCTATTTTGCTGATTACAGAAGGGAGGGCAAAGACAATGTATGAGCCATTTTTCGAAATGAGCAGAACTCCATTTACCAGAAATGTACCACCGGAGGCGCTGTATGAAACACAGGCTATGAGTGATACCTTTGGCCGTCTTATGTATGTAGCAGATAAAAAGTTATTCGCTGTCGTCACGTCATTCGCCTTGCTTTTCTTTTAAGCATTAAATAATCCATTGAATTTATCCTAGAATTTATCTATAATCAAAATATCAAGGAGGTACTCATTATGATTATTGACACTGATAAAACTGTTTCGATGACAGAAGCTAATCAGAACTTCTCCAAGGTTGCCCGTATGGCAATGGAATATGGTGACGTCACGATTCTGAAAAACAACAAAGTTTTTCTAACTGTACACTATGCTCCACAAGATGATTCTGTAAAAGCTGCATCTGATGCAGATGTGCTCGCTTCCTCAGCAAAGCTATTAAAACGAAACAAACACGTTTATGAGGAACTTGCGAAATGAATATGCTGACAAAGCAGCAGATTCTTCTGTTACATACACAACTGATCAGACAATCAGGAGGAACTGATGGCGTTCGTGATGAGGGGATGCTGGATTCAGCAATCAGCCAACCTTTGCAGACCTTTGACAATATAGAGCTTTATCCAGGCATTGTTGACAAAGCCGTCCGCCTTGGATACGGACTGATTACAAATCACCCTTTTGTTGATGGCAACAAACGTATCGGTACACACGCCATGCTTGTGACGTTGGATATCAATGGTATTGAGCTTCAATATCAAGACGAAGATCTGATCCAGCTAATCCTGAAAATTGCATCAGGAAAAGCAGACGATCATGTCCTTCGAACTTGGGTTCTCGCACACATCGTATAATGAGTGCATTGACTTAACTTTCCCCTCAGTACCGATACGTCGGATTGTGATCCTCCCGTCCGGTCTTCCTGTCGTGGCACCTCTTACACAGCGCCTGCCAGTTCGATCTGTCCCAGAAGAGCTTCAGATCTCCTCGGTGTGGAACGATGTGGTCCACAACCGTCGCGGGCGTTGCGATGCCATGTCGCAGACACTCCTCTCAGAGTGGATGGGGCTGATGCCCGGCATCGATAGCGATCACATATCCATTCGTGGTACCCTCTTCTCTAAGGTACTGCCCGGCTATATACATGATGTGATCATCTATATAGACCTTGCTCCAGTCCTTGTCGTAATCAATAACCAATTGCAATGATTTCTTTTTCCAGGATGATTACAGTGCTGCCTCATAGAGCTTACTGATATCATCCTCTGTGAAGTGACCAGGTGTATTCTCGATATTTCCTGCAGATACCTTAAGGCAGTTCTTTGTAAGCCAGGAGATATCATCCTTCTTTATGCCAAGGTCTGTAAGAGTGACCTTCAAATCAAGTTTCTCAAGGAGAGAACTTATCTTCTTAGAGCAGTCCTCTGCGGTAAAGCCACCGAGCATTCTTGCGAGATGGCCGAACTTCACGCGGTTTGATTTGTACTCTGCGTCAATTACTATCGGTGTAAGGGCTGCAAGACCGTTTCCGTGAACCGCGTCGACCTTACCGCTTACAGGGTGTTCCATGCCGTGGGCTAAGGTTACACCTGCAGTATTTATTACCATTCCGCCGATCGTAGCTCCAAGTGTAAGGGCTGACCAGGCTGTAATGCTTGTATCCTCACCTGTATAGAGCTTTACGAGGTTCTTATAGATAAGAGGTATAGCGTAGAGTGCAAGAGCGTCTGTAAGAGGCTGAGCCTTCCTTGCTGTGTAAGCCTCGATGCAGTGGCAGAGGGCATCGAATCCGACAGAGGCAAGAACCTTCTTTGGCATCGTGGTCATTACCTCTGGATCGATTACTGAAGCCTTTGCTACGATAGCCGGGCAGCGGAGAGACTTCTTATCTCCTGTAGCCGGGTCAGTCAGAACTGCGAAGCCATTACCTTCAGATCCTGTACCGCAGGTAGTAGGGATAAGCACCAGCGGCAGAGCCTTATCGCTCGTCTTCCTGTTAAAAATATAATCCGATATGTCGCCATCATTTTCAGCCATGAATGCAATCGACTTTGCCGCATCCATTACACTTCCGCCGCCGACAGCTACAACTACTGAAGCTCCATTGTCCTTTGCGAACCGGGCTCCTTCCATGGCTGTTGTGGTCAGAGGATTTGGTGTAACCTTGTCGTAGAGAATTGTGGTCATTCCCTCTTTTTCGAGGAGACCTTTTACTTTATCATAAAGACCAGACTTCTTGGCACTTGA
>Ga0256406_1003790_pt1 | contig 18224 bp, 16 predicted proteins | sample RumenRJG_03DNA_FD_185986 | JGI IMG/M metagenome (GOLD analysis project Ga0256406, IMG submission 185986) | Bovine rumen microbial communities from Lethbridge, Alberta, Canada - RJG_03 | ecosystem: Host-associated > Mammals > Digestive system > Stomach > Rumen | place: Canada: Alberta | collected...
TTTGTGCTTTTTTCAAGGTACTGTTTTTGACCACATATATGCGGCCGTTATATATAAATGCGGAAATTTTTTCCGCGGTATAACCTGCTGATTGCTGAAAATGCGGTTAATCAGCATACACTAATTACACGGTAAAAACTAAAAAAATTTTTTGAAAAAATTAGCACTCACCACTTGACAGTGCTAACAAATCGTGATATAACATACTTGTCGGAAGGGAAGAGGGATAAAGAAAAGAAATTAAATAAGTATTTAAACATAAGGAGGTTTTTACTATGGCTTATTTACCAGGATTTTTCGGAGAGAATTTATTAGATGACTTTATGAACAGTGTTGATCAGTTCTGGAACGGACCGGCTACGAGAATCGCAAGCAACCACGCATATGGCCTGATGAGAACAGATATCAAGGAGAACGGTGATAACTACGAGCTTTCAGTAGAGCTTCCGGGATACGATAAGAACGATATCGCAGTAGAGCTGAAGGACGGCTACCTGAATCTCTCAGCAAAGCATTCAGAGGATAAGGAAGACAAAGACAAGGACGGCAAGGTTCTTCGCCAGGAGCGTTACTACGGAAACGTACAGCGTAGCTTCTTCGTAGGCAAGGATCTAAAGCAGGAAGACGTTCACGCAAAGTACGATAATGGAATCCTCGAGATCACCTTCCCGAAGGAAGAGGCACGCGAGAAGCTCCCAGAGAACCACACGATAGCAATCGAGGGCTGATCCGGTATCGGGAATGAATGTTTGACGGTATTTGATAGATTGAATTGGAATGGAGGCGCGACGTACACAGATGTCTCGAAGAACCCTTATAGAACGCCGGCGCTTAGCGGCTGTATTTTAGCCGCTTATGCGTCCGTTGCGTTCTATACGGAGCGAGAGCGTGTTCTGAGAGACAGACTGTGTGCGGAGCGCCGTCTTCATACCTCAAAATGGAGAGGAGGCAACACATGAATATAAGTAAATTTACTCAGAAAAGCATGGAAGCCGTGCAGTCCGCTGAAAAGCTCGCAGTCGACTACGGCAACCAGGAGATAACGCAGGAGCATCTGTTGCTCGCCCTTATGCAGCAGGACGGCGGCCTTATCCCGCAACTTTTCGAAAAAATGGAAATAGACGTCAACTATTTTACAAATGACGTGACGATTATGGTCCAGAACCTGCCAAAGGTGTCAGGCAACGGCCAGAATTACGTAGGCAAGGGCTTAAATGATGTGCTGATCCACGCAGAGGATGAGGCTAAGAAAATGGGCGATGACTATGTGTCAGTCGAGCACATTTTTCTTTCAATGATAAAGTATCCGGACCGTGCGATCGGAGATAAGTTCAGGGAATTCGGGATTACCCGTGATAGGTTCCTTCAGGCGCTGTCCACAGTCAGAGGAAACCAGAAAGTCACGACAGACAACCCTGAGGACACATACGACTCACTGGAAAAGTATGGCGAGAACCTCGTAAAGAAGGCCAGAGAGCAGAAGCTAGATCCTATCATCGGACGTGATGACGAGATCAGGAATGTGATCCGTATACTTTCACGAAAGACGAAGAACAACCCGGTGCTTATCGGACAACCTGGTGTTGGTAAAACAGCAGTAGTTGAAGGACTGGCACAGCGTATAGTAAAAGGCGATGTACCTGATAACCTGAAGGATAAAGAGATTTTTTCACTGGATATGGGTGCGCTGATCGCCGGTGCGAAGTACAGAGGCGAGTTTGAGGAAAGACTCAAAGCTGTACTGAATGAGGTGAAGGAGTCTGATGGACAGATCATCCTGTTCATCGACGAGCTGCATCTGATAGTCGGAGCCGGAAAGACAGAAGGCTCTATGGATGCGGGAAACCTCTTGAAGCCTATGCTGGCGCGTGGTGAGCTGCACTGCATCGGTGCCACGACCCTGAATGAGTACCGTGAGTACATCGAAAAAGATGCAGCACTTGAGCGCCGTTTCCAGCGTGTGCTCGTAGATGAGCCGACAGTCGATGAGACGATAACCATACTCCGTGGTCTGCGTGAGAACTACCAGACTTACCATGGCGTTCGCATCACTGATAATGCGCTGATCGCAGCAGCAGAGCTTTCGAACCGCTACATCACAGACAGGTTCCTGCCGGACAAGGCTATCGACCTGATCGATGAGGCCTGCGCCCAGATAAAGACTGAGAAAAATTCAAAGCCGGAAGAAATCGATGAACTCGAACACAGGAACATCCAGCTGAGACTTGATGAGATGTCCCTTGAAAAAGAGACAGACGATATGTCGAAGCAGCGTCTCGAGGACGTAAAGAAAGAACTCGCCGAGAACGACGATAAACTCAAGGCTTTAAACGCCGAATGGGAAAATGAGAAAAATGCCGTTGATCGTCCTGCCAAGCTGCGTGAGCAGATCGCTGATCTGCATAAGCAGATGGAACTGGCTGAGCGTGAGGGCGACTATACAAAGATGGCTGAGATCCAGAATGGTCAGCTTCCTTCACTGACGAAGGAACTGAACGATGAGGAGTCAAAGGTCAAAGCCGATGATCTGAAACTCGTCCATGAAGCTGTCGATGAGGATGAGATCGCTGAGATCGTAAGCCGCTGGACTGGAATCCCTGTTGCAAAACTGAACGAGTCACAGCGCACGAAAATCCTGCACTTAGGTGACGAACTCCATAAGAGAGTCATCGGCCAGGATGACGCTGTAGAAAAAGTGACAGACGCTATTCTCAGAAGCCGTGCAGGTATCAAGGATCCGAACAGACCGATCGGTTCATTCCTGTTCCTTGGACCTACCGGTGTAGGAAAGACAGAGCTCGCAAAGACTCTGGCGGAAGCACTTTTTGATAACGAGAATAATATAGTCCGTATCGATATGACCGAGTACATGGAGAAGTATTCAGTCTCCCGTCTTATCGGTGCGCCTCCAGGATATGTAGGTTACGATGAAGGCGGACAGCTTACAGAAGCAGTCAGAAGAAAACCTTACTCTGTAGTACTTTTCGATGAGGTCGAAAAGGCTCATCCGGATGTGTTCAATATCCTGCTGCAGGTTCTTGATGACGGCCGTATCACCGATTCACAGGGCAGAACCGTGGACTTCAAGAACACGATCATCATCATGACTTCGAACCTCGGCTCACAGGAACTTCTGAACGGTATCAACGAGGATGGCTCTATTTCTGAAAGTGCAAGGACTGCTGTCGAAGAGGATCTGAGAAAAGCTTTCAGACCGGAATTCCTGAACAGGCTCGATGAGATCATCATGTTCCATCCGCTTACAAAGGACAATATCGGCCACATAGTAGGACTTCTGATGAGAAGATTAAACGACAGGCTGAAAGATAGAGAGCTTAAAGTCGAGCTTACCCCAGAGGCAAAGCAGTACATCATCGATCATGGATTTGATCCGGTCTATGGTGCACGTCCGCTGAGACGATATCTGCAGAAGCATGTGGAGACACTTGCGGCACGTATCATTCTCGAGGGCAAGGCGAACCAGGGTGATACGATAATGATCGATCGCAAAGCTCCGACAAAGCCAGCAGAACCGAGCAATGCAAACGGTGATGACCTCTTTACAGAGGACGGCAGTGTCGAAAACAGACTTGATTCGCTTACAGGCGGCGCAGCTACAGAAGAGCTGTATGCTTACATAAAGAGATAAAATACTTTAACACGAAAAAAACCTCCCCGTTTCGCAACGAGGAGGTTTTTTCTTTATGAAAGCTTTGCCTGATTATTTGATGTTTTTGTATTTTTCAAATCTGACATCATCATAAGTACCCCAGGTCTGGGCGCTTGCCTTGATACCAAGAGTAATGGTGACTTTGTTCTTGCCTTTCTTTATCATGGACTTTGTGATCTTTATATCCTTCACTTCAGGAGTGGTCCACTTCTGCCAGCCATAGAGACTGTCAGACTTTTTATAAGTCTTTCCATTGACCTTTGCCTGAAGATAAGCAGAATCCTTATCACCTTTCAGCTCACCGCTTGTTACCATGGAGACCTTGTAGAGTCCAGGAGTCTTTACGGTAACGGTCTGCTTTGCTGTAAAAGTGAAATCCTTTTCAGCCCAGAACTTCAGAGCAGCGTGTCCATCATAGATATTGCTTGAATCACGCTCCACACTTAAGGCGTTTTCGGTAGACTTTGTAGTCCAGTCCTTAAAGTCCTTATCGTTTTCAAATCCAGAGTTCTTTAACAGATTCCTGTAAAGAAGCTTTACTTTTCTGGTGACATTTTTACCATCCACTTTTCCGGTGATCTTATAAGTCTTACCGTAGTTTTTTGAGCTCTTTCTGGCCTTGTTATAATTCTTTATAGCCTTGGAACTCCAGCTGATGTCTTCATTGGCACGCTTGCCTTCTTCGTAGTAAACTACAGCTCCACCGAGAGTATCAGAGGTGAGCTTTACAGAAGGGTCAAGAGAAAGAACAGAAGTGTCGGCTACGATATTTTTAACCTTCAGATCTTCTTTGATAGAAGATGGGTCGAAGTTTTTATCAAATGCCTTTATCGACTCGAGAGCCTTACCGTCAGCGCCGAAGAATGATTTGTTTTCCTCTACAGAACCGCCTGAGATACCGTCTTTATTCTCGGTATCGTATGAAGCTGAATACTTCGAAGCCCAGCCACAGCCAAACTTGTCCCAGAGGGCCTTTTCGTAGTCGATGGCTTTCTGCTTGTCAGCTTCTGTAAGATTTCTTACATCGAGAAGAGCGTTCCATGCACCTTCCCAGTAGAAAGCACCGTATCCGGCTTTTCTTCCGTCAGCGTATGTGACGGATTCAGCGGCATTGATGACTGACTGGAAGGATTCAGCCTGTCCTTTTATCGTGAATGGCCAGGTGACTCCGGCACCGGTATCACTGTTTCCTTCTCTTACGGTATTCTCGTATCCGTCTATATCGTCGAGGGTATAGCCATAAGCAGTCTCAGCTACATAGGTCTGCTTGTGATAGGTACGGGCGATTGTAGAAAGTGTAGAATTTACGTTCTCAATGCTTCCGCCCAAGAACGGGTAGTAGGTGCTTCCGAATACGTCGTAGTCAACTCCGTCAGCCTTTCCGTCACCATCCTTGTCATAAGCGGCCAGGTTTCCTGCGTCTGTGATCTCCTCAGTTCCGATATTTGTCAGATGAATAGCTGCGAGGATGCTTCCGTCTCCAGCTTCGTGAACAGCTTCACATCCAGCCTGATATACCTTGTCTACATTGTCAGCCCAGTTGCCTGATGCAGTGACACCAGCTATTCCATTATTAGTCTCGTTTCCGACCTGGACCATTTTTACATTAACGCCGTTATCGAGCAGCTCTTTAAGAGAAGCAGCTGTAAATTCCTTTACGGCAGCAGCTGTCTTATCGGGATCTCCGTTGAAATCCTTCCATGCCTTAGGTGCTATCTGTCTGGTAGGGTCAGCCCATACATCAGAGTAGTGGAAGTCGATGAGAACCTCCATTCCAGCCTTTGTAGCCCACTGTCCGAGCTGAATGGCTTTCTTCAGATCTGAGTTTCCACCGCCATAGCCGTTTCCGTCTGCGTCGTACGGATTGTTCCAGACCTTTATGCGGGCCCAGTTCATTCCCTGCTTCGCCAGGAAATCGAAAAATGCCTGATCCTTTATGATATTTCCATCGAAATCCTTGAAACCATAATCAGTTCTGCCGTTATACTTATCAGCGTTCATCTGATCATATGCCTGCTGGATAGAAATGTATGAGGAGATATCCATTCCACGGATCTCTTCAGTTACTTCTTTATCGAGTGCAGTTGTATCGGCTTTTTCTGAGAATTTTGCGTCAGCATCTGAGATTCCGTAAGCCTTTAAGTCATCTGAGAATCTGGCATCGCCGGTCAGATCGAGGACTACGGCCTTACCTTTATGTGATACGACTGTCTTCAGGTAGTCATCATCCCATGAATTCAGGAGCCTGCTGTCCTCACTGCCTTTTGAGTCAGAATAGATGCCGAAGCCACCACCCTTATCTGAACTATCATCGACATTCAGCTCGATAGAGTAGAGTGTACTGTCTGATGAAAGGCTCTTGAGCTTTGCCTGTGTGGACTTCCATCCGAAGTAGTCGCCGTATTCATTGCCATCACTCTGTACGAATGAGAGGTCTGTCTTCTCATCACTCCAGATGGCGAAATACAGTTCTTTTACAGTATCATTTGTTTTTATGAAGAGCTTGGTTCTCGTCTCTCCAGTTGCTTTGGTCTCTGCTGCCTTTGCACCTATTCCATTCACTCCAAGCACCAGAGTAAATGCGAAAAGTACCGACATCAACAGAGATGTAATGCGCTCTGCTACGTGTTTTTTGCCCATTTTTCCTCCTTTGAAAAAATTGATGAAACTTTGCGCGCAACCGGTTTACTATTAAATATACACTATTTTGACTTTATTATCAAGAGGGCATTATTCACAAAAATCACACAATAACTTTGTGCAGTTTTCACAATTAACGAAAGGAAATATTAATACTTTGTGCAATATGCATAAAATGAATATTAATATTTTGTGAAAAATGACATATTGACCGGGGGGAGAAAAAAGAGATATAGTTTTATTCGCACAACCGATTGCGCCTAAAACACCTGTCAGATGTTACCGGTTAGGTCTGGAAATTAGGTATTTAGCATCTGAGTGCGTAAAATCATCTGACAAAAGCGCAGTCGGATTTTAACAGGAGATCAGGTCAGGAGGACCTGATAAAAGGAGGAAACAACAAATGAAGAAGAAATTAGCAGCGATGACGCTTGTGGCAGCGATGGCTGTATCAATGTTTGCAGGATGTGGATCATCATCGGCAGACAGCAGCTCAGCATCAAAAAAGACATCGGGAGACAGTGGTTCTGGTGAGACAGTTGATTTAAAGCTCTGGGCATCTGAGAATGACCAGGACCTGATGAAGACTCTTACAGACAAATTTGCAAAGGAAAATTCCGGAACGAAGTTCAATATCACGATCGGAAAACTTTCAGAAGGAGACGCAAAGGATACGGTCCTCAAGGATCCGACTGCTGCAGCAGATGTTTTCTCATTTGCGTCAGATCAGATCTATGATCTCGTAGACGCAGGTGCTCTTCAGCCAGTTCAGGACGAAGACAAAAAAACTATCGAGGCAGAGGACGTTGAGAGCTCTGTAACAGCTGCTACGGTAGATGATACACTTTATGCTTATCCTGCTACCGCTGATAATGGATATTTTCTTTACTATGATAAAAATGTAATCCCTGAAGAAGATGCAAAGCAGTGGGATACAATTCTTGCTGACTGCCAGAAGGCCGGTAAACAGGTTGGAATGGTATTTGAGTCAGGATATTATGTGGCCGGTTTCTATTACGGAGCTGGATTTACTACTAAGAGAAACGATGATGGCTCTACAACGCTTGACTGGAATGGAACATCTCCTTCTGGTATCAAGGGAGCAGATGTAGCCCAGGCAATGGTAGATATAGCCAAGAACAAGGCATTTATGGCTGTAAAAGATGGAGATTCTGCTAATCAGATAGCTAGTGGAAAACTTGCAGCTATCGTATCTGGAACCTGGGATTCAAAGGCTGTACAGGAACAGTTCGGAGATGGATATGCTGCTACAGTTCTTCCTACATATACCGTAAATGGTAAGCAGGTAGACATGGCTTCTTCAGCAGGATATAAATTCTGGGGAGTAAATAAAAACTCCAAGAACGTAGGCTGGGCTATGAAACTGGCAATGTTCCTTTCAAATAAAGACAGTCAGATGGAGAGATTCAAGTCTGGTGCTACCGGACCTGCAAATAAAGAGGATATGGAGTCTCCAGAAGTGCAGAAGGATATAGCTATTTCAGCGATTCTTGCACAGAACTCAAAGAATGGTGTAGTCCAGATGGTTACGCAGACATTCTGGGATAATACCAAGACTTTTGGTGCAAAGCTGGCAAAGGGAAATCCTGATAATGAAAATCTTCAGAAATTATTAGATGACCTCGTAGAAGCATGTGCTCAGAAATCAGAGTAAATCAGAAAAAATGATCCGCCATATGGCGTGAAATGACCCACGCTCAAATAATGGGTGTGGGTCTTTCTCTTAAAAAGAAAGGTAAAAAATGGCAGATATAACACAGGTTGTAGAGAAAAGAGCAAACCCGGTCGTAGCGTTTTTCTCTGCAATAGGGGATTTTTTTAAAAGATTTGGTATAGCTGTGGCACAGGGCGATGCTTCAGTGAAGCTGTCTCTTCTGATCTGCGGCGTCGGTTACTGGCGAAGAAAGCAGATAATAAAAGGAATTATTGTGACGCTTCTTGAAATCGGAGTTATAGCTTATACAGCTCTGATCGGTGTAGGCTATATAGCAAAACTACCGACTCTTGGAACTGTGCAGCAGGAAATAGTATATAATCCTGACACTATGAAGAATGAGATGAATCACTATGATAATTCACTTCTTATTCTTCTCTTTGGCTCTATTTCACTGGTCATGATAATAGTGGCTCTGATCCTCTGGATGGCAAATGAGATAACAGTTTATCATATCCAGCAGGACGTGGAGGCAGGAAGACATATAAACACTTTCCGGGATGATCTGCATGATCTGCTGAACAGAAAATTTCACATAACACTTCTGTTCTTTCCAATCCTAGGCATCATAGTTTTTAATATATTTCCACTGATAGTTATGATAGCAGTGGCATTTACTAACTATGACAGGAAGCATATGCCGCCGGCATTCCTGTTTCATTGGGTAGGTCTTAAGAACTTCAAGGCACTTTTCAGCAATTCCCTGACGATGAGCTTTGGATACAGCTTTGGAAAAATTCTTGGATGGACCCTTCTCTGGGCAGTTCTGGCAACAGCAACTACCTATTTTGGCGGCATAATCCTGTCATTACTAATTAATTATAAATATACGCGTTTTAAGAAGATGTGGCGTACACTTTTCGTTATAACGATAGCAATACCGCAGTTTGTAACTCTTCTTATGATGAGAAACTTTTATGCAGATACAGGAATCGTAAATACTTTCCTTCAGAAAATTGGCTTTGTAGGTTTTTTGAAAAGTATAGGGTTGATAAGTACTAACTATATCCCGTTTCTGACTTCACCGGGATGGGCGAAAGCATCTATTGTCATGATAAATATCTGGGTAGGTGTGCCTTATCTGATGCTTATTACGACAGGCGTCCTTTTGAATATCCCATCTGATCTGAAAGAATCAGCTATGATAGATGGAGCAAATAAGTTTCAGATATTCAGGAACATAACAATGCCTTATATGCTCTTTATAACTGGACCTTATCTTGTGACACAGTTTACAGGAAATATCAATAACTTTAATGTCATATATCTGCTAACGAATAACTTTTACACGACTACGGACCAGAAACTGGCAGCATCGAGCGGCCAGGAAGTGGATTTGCTTGTGACATGGCTTTTCAGACTGACATCAGATAAGTATAACTACAAGATGGCATCTGTAATAGGTATCTGCGTTTTTGTAATCTGTGCAGTGTTTACTCTGTTTGCATTTAACTTTTTAATAAAAGGAGATAGAGAGGAGACATTTAGATGACAAAGGCGAAAACAAAAAATGGACATGTAAAAGAAACTGTTGTGGTTCACGTTATCCTCACTATTCTTGCTGTTATCTGGCTCATTCCAATAGTGTGGCTGCTTGTTACAGCATTTTCGGAATATGATGGAATGGATACGAGCAGGTTCTTTCCTAAAGTCTGGAGCGTGAAACAGTTTGATAGAGTTCTTTTTCATTCGGATAATGTAGTACAGTTTCCGAGATGGTTCCTGAATACTCTTATCATAGCTATATTCACGATGCTTATCTCGACAATGTTTGTTCTTATGACTGCTTATGCTATGAGTTGCATGAGGTTTAAAGGACGTAAAGCACTTATGAATATCGGTGTAATGCTGCAGCTGTTTCCAGGTTTCCTGTCGATGATAGCTATTTACTTCATCCTAAAAAGTATTAACCTGACTAACAGTCATTTTGGTATGATACTTGTTTATTCAGGCTCTTCGGCTTTAGGGTATCTGATAGCTAAGGGATTCTTTGACACAATCCCGGATTCACTACGTGAAGCGGCATATCTGGAAGGCGCATCGGAAGCAAGGGTGTTTTTTCAAATAGTTCTTCCTCTGTCAAAGCCGATTGTCGTTTATACGGTAATAAGTTCATTTCTTGCACCATGGACTGATTTTATTTTTGCAAAAATAATACTTAATTCAGGATTGTCAAAGGACTGGACTGTTGCAATAGGACTTTATAATATGCTCGAGAGAAGCCTTCTTCCTGAATACTTTACAAGATTCTGCGCAGGCGGTATCCTGGTAGGTGTACCTATCGGTATCCTATTCATTATAATGCAGAAATTCTATGTAGAAGGCATCACAGGCGGAGCAGTGAAAGGATAAAACAAAGAGAGATAAAATGCTAAGAAAAATAAAAATAATATCAGCAATACTTGCATCATCTTTGGCAATAGGAATTACAGGAATACCATGTATGGCCTCGGAAGAGCTTATGTGTGGTGCAGATGTATCAAGTGTTCCGGCATATGAAAAAGCAGGTACAAAATATGGCTATGAAAATGGACAGAAAGAAGATGCTCTGACCATTCTACATAACTATGGTGTGAATTACTTTAGAGTAAGAATATGGAATAATCCGTATGACGCTCAGGGGAATGGTTATGGCGGTGGTAATTGTGATTTGCAGAATGCAATTAACATTGGAAATAGAGCGGCAAAGTTAGGCGTTCCTCTTTTTATCGACTTTCAGTATTCTGATTTCTGGGCTGACCCATCTTTGCAGAATGCTCCATTGCAGTGGAAAAATTACACAACGTCACAAAAGGCAAAAGCTATATACGATTTTACCTATAAATCATTGGATAGCATTATTAAAACAGGCGCAACTGTAGGAATGGTGCAAATAGGTAATGAAACAAACGGTTCTATGAGTGGGATGGGTGGCCTGTTCGACGGAGTATGGGACTTATCAACAGGAGTTGCTGAAGGAATGAAAAGCGGCTGTAACGCAGTTGATGCTATAAATAAAAAATACAGTCTTACAGGTGATAAGGCAGTACTGAAAGCATTACATTTTACTGACCCAATTACAAACGCAGATTGGTATGCGGAACAGGCGAAAAAGCAGGGGGTAAATTACGATGTGGTTGCACTTTCAGCTTATCCGTTCTGGTTCGGTCATGTATCGGATTTAAAAAAGGCCATGAAGAAAATAGTTAATAACTACGATAAAAAAGTAGTTATAGCTGAAACTGCATATCCATACACTTTCGATAATCATGATGACTCAGGTAATAATATCTGGTCAGTAAATGACATGGCTGCAGCAGATTATGACATTAGTGTAGCAGGGCAGGAAGAGGCAATGCTTGATATATATAAGACAATGTCTGATCTGAATCAGAACTCAGAGACGAGAGGTTATGGATTAGGTGCTTTTTACTGGGGCCCTGAAATGATTGGAACTACCAAAGAAAATTCAAAAAAGTTTGGAACCGGCTGGGCAAACCAATATGCTAAGTCTTATAGTGCAAGCTATTCAGGAGAAAATGAGTGTAGCTCATGGGATAATAATACATTGTTTGACAACAATGGAAATGCACTGAGTTCCATTAAGGCATTTAGAGCTATGCGTAAATATGGATGGTCGTGGAAATTTTCAGATGCAGCTTTTAGCAAAATTGGAAAACTTTCAACTGATAAAACTATAAATGACCTGACTATTAAGGCAAATTCAGCTAAGCCAGTGATATATGTGCCTTCGTATATTAAATATAATTGGGAGGACTATGATGGCTACCTGGCATTATCTGGCGGAGGCTCCATCTCTCAAAGGTCTGTATCAGTTTATGTGCCTTCTGGAGCAAAGGTGACACTTATTTTGGCAGGTGATAAAGGCTCCAGAACATTGATATGTAGTGACAATAATGGAAACACAATATCAAAAAGGAAGATAAACTCTACCTCGCCAGAAACGGTATCAATTACTAACACTGGAAAAGGTCAAAATTTATATTTCTATTCAGAGAGGAACGGTATTAATTTATACAAAATTGAAACATCGTTTTGACAGGTAAAAAACATTTTGACATGAATTAATAACTGGAAAATTGCTTTGGAGCTGTGAGAAATTACATAATTTCTCACAGCTCATTTTTATAATTGTATATTATTAAGACGGCTCATTGATTGATCTGTTTATGCCATCGAACATTTCTTTAAAATGCTCCTTAGCCCTGGATTTTGCATCTGTCACACCATATGTCTCACGTATGTACTTATCTGGCCCAAACTTTTTTACTGTAACAGATCTGTTTTTGGACGGCTTACCGTCAACACCTTTATCACGGACGGTCTTTATGGCTCTGTAAGTATATGTCCCGTTGTTGTTTGTCCATCCAAGTCTCATTAAGATATCGCCTTTCAGCTGTTCAAGGATCATATAAGCCTATTACACAGTATCTTAAAGTAACGTGCAAGCACAAAATACAAATTTGACAAAAAAATAAAGCCATCGGAGGCTTTGAAAGGTATGGGCTATGAAAAAACTGTCAAACTCCCGAGAAGCGCCCCGTCATTCCATTACATCATAGATGGAATTGGCTGTGAATGGTAACATAAGTATGTTATAATTAAAAAATCAGTAAAACCAGGCGGATATTTCCGCCTTTTTAGAAAATAACAGATGAGGTCAAAGATAATGAGTCAGTTTGGGAACCATGATGACCGCCCTACAAAGACGGTCGAACTTTCGAGATCAGAGGTCACCCATGTGGTGATGCAGACAGATATAAACGGCCAGGGGAGGCTGTTTGGCGGCAGGCTTATGGAATGGATAGATGAGGTCGGTGGAATGACAGCTATGAGACATTCCACCCATGAGGTGATCACTGCATCAGTTGACAATCTGACCTTCAAGGCGGAGGCCAGACTAAATGATATGGTGGTGATGATCGGGAAGGTGACTCATGTAGGAAACTCGTCCATGGAGGTCAGAGTTGACTCTTACCGCGAGAATGAGGTCGGGATGCGTGTCCCTATAAACCGTGCTTATCTGACCTATGTCGCTGTCACCCCGGAGGGAAAGCCGATTCGGGTGCCTTACGGTCTTGAGGTAAGTGGCCCGGGTGAGGAAGCAGAGTGGGAGGGCGCGATAAAGCGCCAGAGGATGCGCCTGGAAAGAAAAAAGGAAGCATTCTGACTAGCTGATAATGCATTCTTACATTTTGAGGACTGGATGGCTTTCAAGGTGAGATTCATATAGAGGAGATTTGAATGAGTGAAAAGACTGATAGCAACATTAATAACAATGTATATTTACCGTTTCAATTTGATGAAAAATTTCCTTCCTACAAGAGACATGTGGTTACATGCGGCAAACATATGTTGGAAGGGATAGTATCATGCTTTTATGATTTCAATTTCACTGGTATGAATAAGAAAGCCTTCCCGCTGCTTCCGGATGGATGTACAGATTTGATTTTCTTTCCGAATGAATCTTTTTCAAATACATTAGTTATTAGAAGTGGTGTTAAAATGGAGTTTTATTCATATGATATGCTGGTAAATCGGCATGCGTTTGGAGTAAGATTTCTGCCGGGAGGGTTTGAGCGGATTTTTGGCTGTTGGAACATTATGCCGCAGTTGTGTCATATTAATGAGTTCTTAAATATAAGTGATATGAAACTGGATGAGTTTTATGATGTGACTACTGAAATGTGTTTTGAGGATAAGGTATCGCTGTTCGAAAAAATCTATTTTAAACAGGTATCCCACGATAATGGATTAGAGGATGCAGCAAAGATATGTAACTTATTTATTAATAGCCAAGGTATGTATTCATTGAAAAACCTTGAGAATGATTTATTTTTAAGCAATAGACAGCTTAGAAGGATATCTAAACATTATTTAGGCTATGGGCTTAAGGAAATGCTTGATATTATTAGATTCCAATTTATGATAAGAGGTTGTATTGAAAATCCGTTCGGAATTTCTCAACGAAATGTTGCTGAGAATTACGGCTTCAGTGACGAGTTCCAATTAAGCCGTTTCTGTAAAAGGATGACTGGATTATCTTTTACCAGAATGCGTGATGTCCTTTTTTGACATTTACAAGCTATAGGTAGAATTGTATAATTCATGTTGTATCTTGATAGTGTTTTCGTAAGCATTTAGATAGGAGGTTTAATATGAAATTACTAAAATTCGTTTCAGTGTTAACGGCTGCAGTAGCGGTGCTTGGAATGGGAGAAGCTCTCAGTGTTTCTTGTCATGCAGATGAAATGCTTGATGGGGATTACAGCTATGAAGAGGGGGCACCATTTGTTCCCTATGATTGTGCTCCAGATGAGAAAAATTCTAGAACAATAATTAGGAGGGTATATGATACCGGGTATTATGGGACGCTTGCAGTAACACCGTTTCAGCAAGAAAATGGCCATTACTGCGGGCCAGCTACAACCAGGCAGGTTATAGACTACTTAAATGGATCATCAGCTTCTCAAGACACTTACGCACGTCTGCTCGGGACAACAAGCCAAGGAACTGAAATGCCAAAAATTAGAGACGTGCTTAACCAGAAGACCTCAAAAACCTACAGATATAATCAGATTGGTAGTGAGTCAACTTGGATGAATCGTATAGAGACCGATATAAAAAAAGAGAAACCGGTTGTCCTTGATATTAAGGCATCTAATACGAGTGAGTGGCCGTATACTACAAAGGGTCATTATATTAATACAAGTGGTATTGACTCAAAAACAGGACATGATGTGAGGATCAGAATAACAGATCCATACTGGAAAGCATTTGGAAATCGGTGGTGTACAGCTGATGAATTATACAATGTTAACAGCAACCATTTTAGACAGGCAATGATATGGTAGGAAATTCTAACCATCAATACAGACATCATTTAATAACCCTAATAATGATTGCTCTATTGATGGTTGCCTTTGTTGTATCGATTATCTTAATCAACAGACACCATTTTGCTTTACATGATTTCAACCAGCATCATTCTACGGAATACGTTGGTAAAATAACTACAAAATCGGCGGATGATATTATATTGGTAAAGGATTCATATGTAATATATAAAGGAACTGAGAATGGGAAGCAAAAGCTCTATAAGAAAAACATGCATGATGGTTCAAAATGCATTGAAATATCAGACGAAAAAGCTCCTGATTCGTTTTATCTAATAGGAAGCAATGCTGAAGCATCATATGTATGTGAGGCAGAAATGGAAAAAAATGGTAAATTGCATTGTGATTTATCAGCGGTTAGCTTACATGGAAAAAATACTATTGATTCTTTCTCTTGTGTTAAACAACCGTATTGTGTATTGAATGGAGATTATATTATAGAATGTGCTTCAGATGGCACAGATAAAATTCATTCATGGGTTTCTATTATCGATACAAGTAGCGGACACAAAGAAACCATAGCAAGGGCTGATATGAGTAGAACAAAGGAAGGAGCATACTCTGGAGATTATTTGTCTATTGCCGGCGGAAATTGTAAATCTTTTCTTTTTCAAAAGGTGAAAGTCAAAGATTCCATGATTAATAATGATACGAAGTCAGAGATTTATGAATATGATATTAGTAATGGTAAAACAACCATAGTATCTAGACGTTTCTCGGTAGTGTCATTTTTGTCCGGAAATAAGAGCAGATATGTTAGTACAAGATATTATTATGATATAGAGAAAAGCGATCCAAATGCCACAATTTTGAGGGTTGACAATAAGAAAATAGAGTTTATGAATACTTCTGTGACAGAAGAGGTTCAAGATGGTAAGTGGATAAGTGATAAAAATGGTGTATTTTTATCAAATAAGCGGGTATATTTTGTCAATGACAAAAAAGTTAGGTCAATTGATTTGAATAGGCTTAAGACGAATGTTTCACTGATAAATAATAATGAACTTTATTTATTCACCATATCAAAGACACATACGATTAGCCTATATCGGATAAGAGGTGTTATATGAAGAGGAGAATTGTTGTATTGATGATGGTAGCCTGCATGACGGCTTCCTTTATTACTGCATGTGGACAGAAGAAAGAGAAGGGTAATGCTTCCGGGGATCCGGTGAAGAAAACGGAGGTGTCAACCTTAGAAGAAAAAACTGAATCAGACGTGACTGATACGTCAGAGGATTCTGATACGTCAGAACAGGATAATAAGACAGACAAATCACTTCCTGTGAAGAAGGGATCGGTCAGTTATACGCTGGAAATAAATGATGTGGTAATAACCACAAATAAGGTCACGCTGAACTCGGATCACGCTACAGTATCGATTGCTGAGAGACTATCAGATGAAGTAATAGATGGTAAATGCAGAGGCGACTATGTAAAGTCAGGAATAGAAAAGGGTATAAGCGATATAGATATACCATTCAAGGAAGAACGTTCCGACGGAACCGTGGTTACTGCGGAAGTATACACACTGGATAAAATAAAGGATGGAACATCATTCCACATCAGGCTGGCTGATGATATGGCAAAGCGACTTGGACTGAAGAGCAATGTAATAACGGTAGATGTGCCGAAGTTTTAAGGCATAAGATTTATAAAGTCTCCGCCAGAAAACCCATTACCTTTAGGTGATGGGTAGTTCACTAAGCCCATGATTCAGATGGAATCAGGGCGGGCGGCGTGAGATGCAGCCTTCTGTATGTACATTTCGTTATCTGCCCTGCTTATTATCATATCTATCGAATCCTCACTGTCTGGCTCATGTACAGCATATCCGGAACTGATAGAAAAAGCTACAGGCAGATCTGACTCATCAGCCTGACGCTTCAGCTCTTCCCTGAAACGTCTTCTGAAATCAGCAAGTGCCCCATTATTATGGAAGATGACAAGGAACTCATCTCCACCCCAGCGGCCGAAGCCATCCGGATTGCCTTCACAGGCATAAGCGATGACTGAGGCCGCTTTTTTAATAAGCATATCACCAAGCTTATGACCGTATCCGTGTAAATGGTAGATAACCCGTCATCTTGCTATTTTTTAAAATATACACGACAATAAAGGATTCGAGAATTATTTCACGCATGCAGCAAATAAAAAACCGGCCATATAGGCCGGTAAGCTTTTGGGCTCTGATTTTATTTTTTGTAGCATATCTCCGGTAGCGAGTCCGACCAGGGCATAAGTGCTTCCAGTTCCTCATCCGGCACACTGCCTCTTGGATTTTTGATCAGTTCAGAGATCAGATATCTCATGTATCCATATGGCTTGAGGCCATTGGCTTTTGCCGTCTCTGCGATGCTGTAGTAGAATGCGCTGGCTTTTGCTCCGTTGACAGAGTCTATGTGGTCTCCCTTTCCACGTTTTCGAGATTCTTCTTTCTCGTACCGACCTTTCTTTTGTGCGCAGCCACTACAACTTCAGTGATGTCTTTTTCGTCACCGATCCCACTCTCTGTGGCCGACTCGGTCTCATTAAGTATATCGACTCCGAAGTCGTTAAAAGACAGCTGTCCGCATGATCGCGGCATTTCAGGCACTTTTGCTTGTATATTTTAAGACGCAATCCGGACAGTCTCTGGCAGCATCAGTAGATCCACGGACTGGTATCTGGACTGCCGGAGTAGTGCTGTTGATGCAGACATCGACATCTACTCTTTTGATGAGCAGTTATGTCCTGAAATCATTGTCAGCCTCCTGACCGACTATAACCGGTACATTTCTGCATGTGTGGCCAGACGCGCCGAGTTCGATGAATTCAGGGCTCTGGACAGCCTCTTTTTTCAGCTCTCTAAGATAGTGATAGTAAGAATTTCGTGACAGGTTGTGGATCTTGCAGTATTCGTCAACTGTCAGGCCGCTCTCATTCCTGTCTTTTATGATGTCAGCCCATGACTTTAACCTGATCTCTTTGACCGCCGTGTCAATGTTCATAGTGGATCCTCCTTGGATTGGTTGAAAAAGTTTGAAAAGTTGAAAACGTGTATAAACTTTTTCAACTTTTTAAACCATTATCTCAGAGAATCCGCACTATGGCTAGATGACGGGTTATCTACCATTTACCATTTTTCTGTTCATCAACCTTTGTATTTTCCTTTGACATTATTATTATCCGTCTTTCTACGAAAGACACCTATGTGGTTATGAAACACCACTTTCGGCCTTTCGATTTTCTTCGTTTCCTGTTATTCTTATAGTGAAGAGCTGATACACTACAGAGCTCGTGG
>Ga0256406_1003792_pt1 | contig 18216 bp, 13 predicted proteins | sample RumenRJG_03DNA_FD_185986 | JGI IMG/M metagenome (GOLD analysis project Ga0256406, IMG submission 185986) | Bovine rumen microbial communities from Lethbridge, Alberta, Canada - RJG_03 | ecosystem: Host-associated > Mammals > Digestive system > Stomach > Rumen | place: Canada: Alberta | collected...
TTTCTGTAGTGTTGGTTTGGCGATTGACATTATACACGAAAGTAGGGGGTATTGCTCTTTTTTTGCGCAAATCCCCTGAAACAAAGGTTTAGTAGTGTTATTCATGCGTTATGCATGACACTACCATGATGGGAAAGGAACTAAATGTATGCAGGACAGTGAAATAAAAATCATTGATGTGAAGGAGCGAATCCTGGCGGACAATGACAGAGCCGCTGAAGAGGTGCGCTCACGGATGAAAGAAAAGGGCGTTTTTCTGGTGAACCTCATGGCATCGCCGGGCGCAGGAAAGACGACGCTTCTGGTGAGAACGATCAGGGCGCTGAAAGACGAATACAGAATCGGTGTTATGGAAGCGGATGTGGACAGCGACGTCGATGCGAAGACGGCGGCGGAAGCAGGTGCCAAAGTCATCCAGATCCATACCGGCGGTTCCTGCCATATGGATGCAGAGATGACGGAGAAGGGCATCGATGAGATGGGCGTGGATGATGTCGACATTGTTTTTCTGGAGAATGTCGGTAATCTGGTCTGCCCCGCAGAATTTGACGTCGGCGCGAATAAGCGCGTCATGATCCTGAGTGTGCCGGAGGGCGACGACAAGCCGCTGAAGTACCCTCTGATGTTCCAGGTGAGTGATGTACTGCTTGTGAATAAGGTGGACACGGCACAGATTTTTGATTTCGATTTTGACATGCTCCGCGCGAATGTCGACAGACTTCATGAGGGAATGCCGATCATCCCGCTGTCGGCGAAGACAGGCGACGGCTTTGATGGGTGGATCGCATGGTTGAAACGCGAGGTGAATGCACGATGAAAGTGATTGAACTTCATGAGAGCGTGACGGCTTCGAACGACCGCGACGCAGATGCGCTCCGCGATGAAATGAGGAAAAACGGTACGCTGCTGATCAATCTGATGAGCAGTCCGGGATCCGGCAAGACGACGCTGCTCAGCCGGACCATCCGCGATATCGGCGGCGAACTGAAGACAGCCGTTCTGGAGGCGGACATTGATTCCGATGTGGATGCGAAGAGGATTGACGCACTGGGCGCGAAAGCCATCCAGGTTCACACGGACGGAATGTGCCATATGGATGCCGGCATGACGGCCGAGGGACTGCACGAAATGGGCTATGACGGCATCGACCTCGCATTTCTGGAGAATGTGGGCAATCTGATCTGCCCTGCGGAATTCGACACCGGTGCCGGAAAGAACGTCATGATCCTGAGTATTCCGGAGGGCGACGACAAGCCGCTGAAATATCCGCTGATGTTCCAGACAAGCGATGTGCTCGTCATTTCGAAAATCGATGCGCTGCCGTACTTTGATTTTGACATGGAGGCCTGTGAGGCGCGCGCCAAAGCGCTGAATCCGGACATCCGGATCTTCCCGGTTTCGGCGAAGACGGGAAAAGGCATGGATGCATGGGAAGCGTGGCTGAAGGAAGCCGTGACCGCATGGAAGAACGGCGGGAAGCAGTAATCTGACAGACGCCTGAAGTGAAGGCGGGTGCCGTGGAGAGAATACAAAGCGCCTTATAAGAGCTTAGAGGCCGGGGATGACGGGGGTATCAACCGGTCTTGAAGGAATAAGTAATGTACAGGAGGGAAAGTATGAAGGAACAGAAGAACCGCATGACGAATGACCGCGATTATCGTCTGCCGGAGAACTATGTGTATCCGGACAAGGAGAAGCTGAGGCTGCTGATCCGTCTCGCGGGTATGATCACCGACCGCTATGTGGCGAAGTATACGCACACGATCCAGCCGGACGACCCGGAGATCTGGTGCCTGAACGAAGTTATCAGCAAGGACGAAGCAAAGTTCATGCTGAGCTTTAAGAAGACCAGGACGAGCTACAGCCATGCGCAGCTGGTACAAATGAACCCGTCGTTTTCTGAGGAGCAGATCGATGAGATGCTGAACCATCTGATGTGGGTGGGCTGCATCGAGACGAACCGCGAAAATCCGGCGCAGGAGCTGTGGTACGACGTGCCGATTTTTGTGCCGGGCATCGCCGAGTTCATGGTCATGAACGATAAGCTGATGGCCGAGCATCCGAACATCGCCACATTTTTCAACCTGATGACACAAATGCCTCTCGAGGGCATCACGCCGATGGTGCCGATGGGCGGCGCCGGCATCGGTATGCATGTCATTCCCGTGGAAAAAGCAATCGAGTCCAGCTCCACATCTGTACCGCTGGAGCATATTTCTCACTGGCTGGACAAGTATGAGGGCAAGCTCTCGGTCGGCGTCTGCACCTGCCGCCGGCAGCAGCGGATCCGCGGCGAGGGCGACGGATCGATCGAGCAGGAGTGCTGCATCGGTCTCGGCGACCTGGCGGAGTGGTGCGTGAACACAGGCCGCGGCCATTACATCACGAAAGAAGAAGCGCTGGAGATCTGCGAGAGAGCCGAGCGTCATGGTTTTGTCCATCAGACGACGAACATCGACGGCGAGGACAAGATCGTCGGTCTCTGCAACTGCGCGCCCGGTGTCTGCAACGCCATCCGCACATCGCAGCTCTACAATACGCCGAATATGTCACGCTCCGCTTACCGCGCGCACGTGGACAAGAGCAAGTGCGTGGCCTGCGGCAAGTGCGTGGAGATCTGCCCGGTCGGCGCGGCGAAACTCGGCCAGAAGCTCTGCCGGAAGGACGGCAGTGAGGTGACCTATCCGCTGACGCTGCTCCCGGATGAGACGCGCTGGACGGCCGATAACTGGAATATTCACTACCGCGAGGATGCGAAGATCAACTGCTATCCGACCGGAACTTCACCGTGCAAGACCGCCTGTCCGGCGCACATCGCCGTTCAGGGCTATGTAAAGATGGCGAAGGAAGGCAGATTTGAGGATGCTCTGAAGCTGATCCGTCAGGACAATCCGTTCCCTGCCGTCTGCGGCGCTGTCTGCAACCGCCGCTGTGAGGACGCCTGCACGAGAGGCACCGTGGACAGTCCGGTGGCGATTGATGAGATCAAGAAGTTTGTGGCACAGCAGGAACTTGATCCTGCTTTCCGCAAAAATATCCTGCCCATCTGCGAAAGAGATGAGGGCGGTTTCTGGGATGACAGCTACAAGATGGCTGTGATCGGTTCCGGCCCTGCCGGCATGTCCTGCGCTTATTACCTGCGCACGAAGGGATATCCGGTCACCATTTTTGAAAAAGAAGAGAAGCCGGGCGGAATGCTGACCTACGGCATGCCTTCGTTCCGTCTCTCAAAGGATCTCGTCGACGCGGAGATCGACATGCTCCGTGAGATGGGTATTGAATTCCGCTGCGGCGTGGAAGTCGGCAGAGATGTGAGCATCGCCGATCTCCGGGCGCAGGGATACCGTGCGTTTTATGTATCGATCGGCCTCTCCGGCGGCAGAAGCACCGGCGTTCCCGGCGAAGATGCAGCGGGTGTGGAATCCGGCATCGGTTTCCTGAACCGTGTGAACCGTGATCACAGCGTGAAGTTCACCGGAGATGTCGTGGTAGTCGGCGGCGGCAACGTGGCTGTCGATGTGGCGAGAACGGCGCAGCGCGTGACAGACGGCCACATCACCATGATCTGCCTCGAGGGCGCCGATGAGATGCCGGCGGCTGACGATGAAGTGGCAGATGCGAAGGCTGAGGGCATCGAGGTGAAGAACGGATGGGGACCGAAGGAGATCGTGACGAAGGACGGCAGAGTGACCGGCGTCGTCTTCAAGAAGTGTACGCAGGTCAAGAACGCAGACGGCCGTTTTGATCCGCAGTACGATGAGGATACGACGATTACGGTTTCCTGCGAGAATGTACTCGAGGCGATCGGCCAGTCAGCCGTATGGGGTGATCTTCTGAAGGGAACGAAGGCAGAGACGAGACGCGGCGGCACCGTGATCTGCGATCCTGTCACCTTCCAGACGGCGGAGCCGGATATTTTTGCCGGAGGAGACATCAACCACGGCGCAAGATTTGCCATTGATGCCATCGCTGACGGCAAGAAGGGTGCGGAGTCGATGCACCGCTTCGTACACGAGGGACAGTCGCTCACGATCGCCCGCGATCTGCGCGAGTTCGTCGAGCTTGACAAGGATGATATCACGATCCCGTACGGTTACGACCACGCGAAACGCAGCGTGCCGGGATCAAGAAAGACGGAGGACCGCTTTGATGATACGCGTCTGCCGCTGACGGAAGAACAGGTTCACCAGGAGGCGGACCGCTGCCTCGGCTGCGGCGCGACGACGGTTGATATCAACCGGTGCATCGGCTGCGGACTCTGCACGACGAAGTGCGAATTCGATGCCATCCATCTGGAGCGCGACCTTCCGGACTGCTCCAATTACATGCGCGCTGAGGACAAGATGAAGGCGATCGCGCCGTATGCGATCAGCCGCGAGTTCAGGATCCTGCGCAAAGCGGCGAAGGACGGCGCAGCCGCCAAAAATACGGCGAAATGACAGAGCATGCAGCAGAATAAGTAACAGGACACGTCACAGAACATGTTAGAGAGCATGCAGCAGGACATGGGACAGGACACGTCACAGAACATGTTAGAGAGCATGCAGCAGGATATGTAACAGAGCAAGTGACAGAACTATGTGGATGACGGCAGGTAGAAATTATGCATGAAATGGGAATCGTGACGCATCTGGCGAAGACGCTGGATGAACTCTCAAAGGAACAGAATATCACGAAGATCGGCTCTGTCACGCTGCAGATCGGTGAGGTGTCCGGCATCCTGACCGATTACTTCACTGACTGCTGGGATTACTTCAAGGGACGCTATCCCGTCCTGAAGGACTCTGTACTGAAGCTTGAGACCATACCGGCTGTCACCTGGTGCAATCACTGCAAAAGAACCTATCCGACCGTACAGTACGGGAAAGAATGTCCGTACTGCCACAGCGGCGAGACATGGCTCCTGAAGGGCAGCGAATGCATCATCAAGGAAATCGAAGCCGAGTAATAAAGCCGCGTAATAAAGCCGCGTAATAAAGTCGTGTACTGATTACATTGACAGGCATACGGCAAAATGCGGGTACTTCCAACTCGCAACCATCCGCAGGCGTCGGTGCTTGGCGAATCCGACCGAAGGGAGGATGAGCTTAGCACCGTTACGCCGAGGACGAGCGAGAGCGTGTTGCGGGTGGAAGTATCTGCATTTCATCATTTAATGGGAATTCTTATGGTCATATCCGACAGCGGCCACGTGGAGCACGCATGCACGTAATTGAACTGCTTATCCGCATAGCGTCTTCCGTCGCCCGTCTTCGGCACGAAGTAATCGCCTTCGACGACCTTTATGCGGCACCACCCGCAGGCGCCTGAGCGGCACCGCGTGTTGTTCGGGATGCCGGCGCGCTCCAGTGAGACGGCGATCGGCTCCAGCGAGGAAACCTCAATGACGTCATCCTGTATTCCGCGGAGCACGTGAATGCGGAAGGTCTCCGGCTTTGCGTCGGAGGGATATCCCTCGGCCTTCGTCACATCGCGCGGCGCGCCGAATACTTCCATACGGATGCGCCGTTTCGGTACGTTCAGTTTTGCCAGCTCGCCCGATACGAAGTTGTACATCGGCAGCGGACCGCAGACGAAGTACGTGGTATCGTCTGACGAATATTTTTTAATGATGTCGGCGGAGAGAAATCCCTTCTCGCCGTCATAATCCTCGTCGCCGGAGATGACGTTCACGAACTTTACGCGGTCGGACTTGATCGCGGAGAGCTGCTTCTCCAGAATGATATCCTTCGTCGAGACGGAGCCGTACAGGATCGTGAGGTCCATGTCCAGTGTGCCGTGCTCGATTTCCTTTGCCATCGAATAGAACGGTGTGATGCCGGATCCGCCCGCGAGGCCGACCACATGGCGCGCGTCGCGCAGCGGCTCATAGTAAAATTCGCCGAATGGCAGATGCGCCGTGAACGTATCGCCGACTTTCACATTGCTGTAGATCCAGCTGCTCGCGAAACCTGTGCCAGGCTTTCCGTTTCTGATGGTGAGGCAGAAGAACGGCTGCTCACCTGTTCTCGCCTGATAGGGCGCGCTGCAGATGGAGTACGGGCGCTCGGTGACGGTGTCGCCGATCTTCAGGTCGAGGGCGCAGTACTGTCCCGCCTGGAACGGCGGCAGCTTATCACCCTGATCGGCAGCAAAAGTAAACATGCGCGCCGTCGGCGATACATCCTCCACTTTGATGACCCTGACATGCGTGACAGCCGGGTGCAGTTCTTTTGCGAGATCCGCGATCGGGTCTGTGTAGTGATTCTCCGGACTTCCGTTCCGGATGAGTTCCCGTCTTGCTTTTGTCACACGGCTGGCGCCGGTGACATCTTTCAGAAATCCGTTGATTTTCATGATGCACCCTCCCCCATCCATGTGAGAATCGCCTTGGCGGCTATTTTTCCGTTGTTGATGTTGCAGGCCATGCCGTTGCCGACAAGCTGGTGGCTCGCGCAGCCGATCAGGCCTTTGATGTACTGGTCGCGGTCGAAGTCACCGAGACGCGCCACGACGGAGTTTGTCATCGTGTGCTGATAGCCGTATACGCCGCCGCGGTAGTCGCCTGTGTAGCGCGCGATGGTGGCCGGCGTCTCGATCTCGATGTCGATGATGTGGTCCAGAAGGTTCACGCCGAGCCGGGCGGAGACTTTGTCGATCATCTCTTTCGCTATGCGGCGCTTTGTCTCGTAGTAAGCGTCGGCAGTCACGCCGAAAAAGCTCTCCGGCAGCGGCAGCACCGTGATGGAGAGGGATGTCTCGCCCTCCGGCATGCAGTCGGGGTTCGCAAGGTTGAGGCAGATCGTGGAGAGGTTGCTCCAGCCGCCTGCCTTGCGCCCCTGCTCCCAGAATACTTCGGAATCGAACGGGATGTCCGATGAGAAGACGGAGTAGGAGTGGATGTTCAGCTCTTCCGGAGATGCGTCGAGGTGCATCACGACGGAAAAACAGGTGACGCTCATCGGCATGCTGTTGGCGTATTTCCGCGCGATCACGGGCACTTCGGATGCCGGCTCGATCATCTTCTCATAGACGGTGTTCGGGTAGGGCGCACTGGCCACGTAATCGCAGCGGATCACGTCGCCGCGTGAAGTGCGGACGCCGCAGACGCGGCCTTCTTTCACGAGGATTTTTTCGACGTTCTGGCAGTACTCATACTGAACGCCCATGTCGACACACTTCTCCATCATGGCGAGACTCATCTCGTGGGAGAAGCCGCGCGCCACATAGGAGCCGCCGACCATATAGTCGGCCATGAGAAAAGCATAGATCGTGAACGGAAGTGAATCGATCGGCTGGCCCACGTACACCCAGTAGGCGGAGAGAATCTTGACGACGCTGTCGGGAAGATTCACATATTTGCTGATGACTTCTGTGGCAGAGTAGCCGGCTGTCTTTGCGAGTTCCTCATGATTTTTCAGGAGCTCGAGGTTGGAAGCCGTGTGCTCGTTCAGATAGAGGACGGAATTGTATACCCTGACGCACAGGTCAAGGAGTTTGTTGACATCGTCTCTTGTTCCGGGGTACTGCGCATCGATCTCGTCGGCGCAGATAAAGCTGCCGTCCTCGCGGCGCCCGGCGTGAAGGGTGATACTGATCCCGTCTTCCGGGGAGTCGAGCTCATAGGCTTCGGGGACGCGGAGCCACTTGATGACAACGCCCATCTCGTCGAGATACTGGCGGATGAACAGAGGATTTTCCTGCGGACCGAGGGACATCATCTCGTGCAGTGTCGCCTCTATCTCCGTGCCGCTGCGGACGAAGCTGGTGGCGATGCCGCCGGGCAGATTGTGCCGCTCGAGCACGAGGACGTCTTTGCCCGCTTTCGCGAGGCTCATGGCGCAGCTCATGCCGGCCAGAGCGCCGCCGATGACGACGACGTCATAGTGATCTTTGTAGAATGCCATATATTTTTACCTCTTGAACAGAAATACTTCCGCCGGATGAGCGTTTCGGCCCGTCCGGGGAAGTGTCTTACGTGAACAACATAGTTTTTAGAAGAAACGCTCCACGAGCTCGCGGCTGTACTCTGCGGTCTCGTCCATGTCGCCGAAGCTCATGATCTCGCCGGCGTAGTAGGTATCGTATCTGCCCTGCATGGACTCTACTTTGTCGTACCAGCCTGCCGCGTAATCATCGGAATAGATGTGTGGGAAGTAGTACCAGTCGCGCTCCAGGATGACTTCGCTGGCCGGATTCTTCATGTCTTCCAGATCGTGGAGAACCGTCGCCTTGCAGTTCTCATACGGGATCTCCGGAACATTCAGCGCGTTGCGGAGAGCGTAGGTCGTGATCGGCTGATTGACGTCATCGCGCCATCTTCTGTAGTAAACCATGAGGTGGCCGTAGCGATCCTTCTGCATATTGTCAAAAATGTAGTAGGAGATATCCGGATGATCCTCGGGCTTCGTGAGGAAGGCGAGAACATCGTAGCGCTCGAAGTCGATCTTCGAGAAATATTCCTTTTCATCTTCTCTGGCATCTGCGTACTCAGGGAAATACTGCAGCGGAGCCGTGACGATGAGCTTGTCATATTCCTCGACGTTTCCGTTGACGGTGACATATACTTTGCCGTCTTTTCTCTCGATCTTTGTGATGTCGGAGTTGAGACGCGCGTGGTTTTTCAGCTTGTCGTTCAGGTGCTCCCAGATGGACTGTGTGCCGTCTTTCCATGTCCAGAGGTTGATCTTGACAAAGTTCATCGTCGTCTGGAAATCCAGATATTTCAGCACATAAGCGGCGGGAATGTCCTCGAAGTAGCCGTAGCCGAAGGAGGTGTACGGTCCGATCCAGATATCCTGGATGTCTTCTATGCCGTTTTTCTTACAGAATTCAGAGAACGGAAGAGCGAGATCCTTCAGGTTCTCGTTTACACCGGACACGGGCTCACGGCCGGGAGTAACGGCAAAGCCGTCATAGCGTCCCTGCGCCACGCCGCGGTGACCGTTGACATCATATCCCTTGTATTTGGTCTCCAGAAGCTCGGCCAGTTTCTTTACCTGCTTCTGCATGGACAGAAGATGCGGGATCTTCAGCGGATTCTTCTTCGGGTTGAAGGGCTCGATGACCTTGCCTTCTTTGTTCTTGTAATTGCGGTTCAGCTGCGGTCCGTCGTGCGTGATGCCGCAGAATTCCTCTACATCGTGAACAGCGTAGTAGGACGGTACGCCCATGATGGCGCCCATCTCATAGCGGCGGCCGTTGTACGTCGGGCTGTAGCATTTGCCGCCGACGTGGTCGCTCTTCTCGAGGATCGTGTAGTCGTTGTAGCCCTTTTTCTCAAGGTACATACCAGCTGAAAGGCCTGCCGGACCTCCGCCGATGATACAGATTTTTGTGTTTTTCTCCATGGATCTTTCCTCCTCTTTTTCGTCACTCTCAGATACCGGATTCCCCCAGTGTTGTGATTTTGACCGGTATTTCGTGCGAGTTTTTACACATTTCCTGAATATAATAACATACCGAAATCCAATTTGGGGAAAAATGCACAAAAAAAATCCTGCAAAGTGTTTTTTAAACGGCAAATTGCAGAAATTATGCTATACTGAGTACATGGAAAAACAAAATCATGCTTTACATCTGAATGAAATGTTCAGGCAGCAGGCGGAAAAATACCCGGATCTGACGGCGATCAGATATCAGGAACCGGCAGGCACAGGGGAGATCACCTGCGTGACCTACAGACAGCTGTATGACGACATCCGGAAGCGCGCAGCCGCTATTGTAAAAAATGCTGACGAAGCGGACAGTATACAGGCCGGAAGAAACGGAGAAGACAAGGTACCGGCCGGCGGAAGCGGAGAAGACAGGACGTCAGCCGGCACGCCGACGGAGGCCATCATCGTGGACGGCTCCTATGCGTCGGTCGTCGAAATTTTTGCCGCCAACGCGGCGGGCCTTACGGTCGTGATGATGGAACCGCTCGCCGATCCGACGCTGATGAAGAAGCGTCTGGCATCTACGGATGCGAACCGGCTCTGGACCTGGGGATCCGTGCAGGATATCAGCAGTGATCCTCAGGTGGGGAAGAAGAACAGGATCCTGTTCTTTACCTCCGGAACGACGGAGAGCGCGAGGGCCGTCATGCTGACGGGCGATTCGCTGCTCGCCTCGGCCTACAACGGAACGGCAGATCTGCCGCTTTCTACGGAGGACACGCTTCTCTGCATACTTCCGCTGTATCACGTCTTCGGCTTTGTGTGTGGCCTTATGTGGGGGCTGGTCAACGGCGCGTGCGTCGCCCTCGGAAGGGGCGAACGGCATATGATGGATGATCTCACATTTTTCCGGCCGACGGTTGTGTCGCTGGTGCCGGTGCTTTTTGAGTTCCTGCTGAAGAAGAATCTGTTCAACGACGGACTGAAGACGATTCTGATCGGCGCGGGCGGATGCCCGAAGGAATCCATTGAGATGGCACAGCACAGGGGAATACGCGTGTGCTTCGGCTACGGTCTCACGGAGACTTCCTCCGGCGTGGCCATCAGCGTGGGCGGCGACCCGTATGCGATGAACGTGTGCGTCGAGGACAGAGTGACCATCACGGAGGATGGCGAGATCCTCGTGGAATCACCGGCCTGTATGATGGAGGGCTATTACCGAAACCCGGAGGCGACGGCGGCCGTGCTGAAGGACGGCGTGCTGCACACGGGTGATATCGGGTTCATCGACAGCGGCGGAAAGCTGCATATCACCGGGAGAATCAAGGATATCCTGGTGCTGCCCGACGGGACAAAAATTTTTCTGCCGGAGTACGAGGCGATCCTGTCGAGGGCACTGCCGGATCTGCAGATCGCCTGCGGCGAAGAGAACGGCGAGGTCATCCTCTATTACTACGGAAATATGTCGGAGAATGAAGTAGAGCGTGTGCTGCACGGGCTCATGGGCCTGATGCCGCGCGGACATCAGGTGCGCAGGATCGTGCGCCGGAGGGATCCGATTCCGCGGAACGCAGCGGGAAAGATCGTGCGCAGCAGACTCGCGGAAGTGTGACTGACCACCGGCGTCTGCGGATGGTTGCGGGATGGATGTATCTGTATCTTGTCAGTGAGTATGCTTTAACGGGATGGATGTATTTGTATCCCTTCAGCGCGGATGCCTTGAAAAAAGATAAAAAAGTAAAGAAAAAATCAGAAAAAGAGTATAACGGAAGGAGCGCATCGGCCCGTCGGCAGGCGGGCCGTTATGCGTAAATGAGAAAATGACAGATGATAAGAAGATGACAAGAGATGATGTGATCGCCAGAGCAAAGAAGGTTATCATGGACAACGTGCCTGAGATGATCACCGGGGAACTGACGGAGGAGACGCGCCTCAACACGGAGACGCATATTGATTCCATGGGATTCATCCTCGTGATGGCCAAGCTGGAGGGCGAGTTCAACGCGCACGTGCCGGATGAGGAGTGGATGAAGATCGTGACACTCGGTGATGTGGCTGATGCGATCATGCGCCACATGGAGCCGGCGAAATGATGTACACCGTCACTTTTCAGCTGAAGAGCAGGGATGTGAACCGCTACCGGCGGCTCCGCACTTCGCGCTTCATGGAGATCGTGCAGGAGTGCTCCATCGCCCACACAACGGCGCTGGGGTTCGGCCGTGAGAAGACGCTCGACAGAGGGCTTCTCTGGATGATCCTGCAGCAGCATTTTGATTTTTTCAGGATGCCGTCGTATGACGAAAAGGTGACGATGGCAACCTGGCCGGGGGATATGCGGCATCTGCTCTTCCCGAGATTTTACCGGCTGACGTCTGCGGAGACGGGCGAAAAGCTGGCGGAGGGAAGCGCCATCTGGATACTGTGCAGCGCTGAGACGAGAAGCGCTGTCTTCCCGGAAAAATACGACATCCGCATCGATGGGGATGCGGAGCAGGCACCGCTTCCGCTGCCGCATATCATCAGGTCTGAGACGGCGGGGAAGGAGACAGATTTCACGGTGCCTTTTTCGTGGTGCGATCTGAACGGGCATATGAATAACGCCAGATATTTTGATCTGCTGGAAAATGTATGTCCGCCGTCGGAGAACTGGCAGATCGGGACCGCTGATGCCGAGTATCACGGCGAAACACTATTTAACAGAACATACCGGATGGAGACACTGGAACAGCAGGAAGGTGTCGACACCCGCATGATTACACTGAGGGATGATGAGGAGCGGATACTTTGCAGGATCCGCCTGACCGGTACCGGGGTGCATACAGCATAGAGGTGCATACAGCACAGAGGCTATGACAGCATAAAAGCTTTGATGGAGGGAAAGTTTTATGGTTAAAGAGGTGAATCCGCGGATTCATGTGAATGAGAGGGATTTTCCGCAGGAGGATTATCACTGCGATGATCCAGAGAAGAAGAAACTGGTGACGGAGCTGGCGGTGATGATCACGGACAGCATCCCGCGGAAGATGCCGGGCGGCATGAAGGAGAATCACATGGATTTCTGGATTCTCGACCGCCTGCTCACAAAGGATGAAGTGCGCTTCATGCTGAGCTTCAAAAAGCGCCGCGTCGGTGTGACGACAGCGGAGCTGGCGAAGAGAAACCACATGTCGGAGCGCCACGCGCAGAAGATCATCGATCATCTGCTCTGGATCGGCATCATCGAGCAGAACCGCGACAATGAGGATCACCATATTCAGTACTGCATACCGAAGTGGGTTGTCGGCTCAGGTGAGTACATGGTCGAGCATCCGACGCTGACGGATACGAATCCCGAGGTGGCGACGATGTTCAACCTTGCGCCGCAGGAGCCGCTGGAACTGGCGGCGAAGCTGATCCCGCCGGGAGGCGCCGGCATCGGCATGCATGTCATTCCCGTGGAAAAAGCAATCGAGGCGGAGTCCACCTCTGTTGACGTGGAGCATCTGTCGCACTGGCTGCAGAAATACGACAAGTTCTGCGCGATGGTCTGCGCCTGCCGCAAGGCACAGCGCGTCCGCGGCGAGGGCGTCGGCGACATCGAAGGCTATATGTGTATCGGCGTGGGAGATATCGCGGAATTCCTCGTGGAGAGCGGAAAGGATGCGCACTACATCACGCGCGATGAGGCCATGGATATCATCATGCGCGCGGAGAAGAAGGGCTATGTGCATCAGATCACGAATCTGGACGGACCGGACCGCATCGTGGGTATCTGCAACTGCTCACCGGGAAGCTGCTACGGCCTCCGCACATCGCAGCTGTTCAACACCCCGAATATGTCCCGCTCGGCATACCGCGCCCACGTGGACAAGACGAAGTGCGTGGCCTGCGGCAAGTGCGTCGAGGTCTGCCCTGCGGGCGCCGCGAAGCTCGGACAGAAGCTCTGCCGCGCGGACGGAACCCGCGTGAAATATCCGATGCACGAGCTCCCGGATGACACGCCATGGGGCGAGGACAAGTGGGACCCGGATTACCGCGATCACAACAAGATCAACTGCTATGACACGGGCACATCGCCTTGCAAGACGGCCTGCCCGGCGCACATCGCGGTACAGGGCTATCTGAAAATGGCGGCTGAGGGCCGCTATGACGAGGCTGTCCGCCTGATCCGCCAGGACAATCCGTTCCCGGCTGTCTGCGGCGCGATCTGCAACAGGCGCTGCGAGGACCGCTGCACGCGCGGCACGGTAGATCATCCGGTTGCCATCGATGAGATCAAGAAGTTCCTCGCTCAGTACGAGCTGAAGGATCCAGACAAGTTTATCCCGGAGTGCTGCAACATGGAGGGGAAGCAGTGGGAGCAGAAAATCGCCGTCATCGGCGCCGGACCCGCCGGCCTCACGGCGGCTTACTGGCTCCGCACCGAGGGCTATCCGGTCACTGTGTTTGAGAAGGAGCAACGGCCGGGCGGCATGCTGATGAACGGCATCCCGAACTTCCGCCTGGAGAAAAATATTCTGGAGGGAGAGATCGACATTGTGCGCCGCATGGGCGCAGAGATCCGCTGCGGTGTGGAAGTCGGTAAGGATGTGACCATCGACGGGCTCCGGAAACAGGGCTACAGGGCATTTTATGTGGCGATCGGTCTCTCCGGCGGACGTCTGGCGGGTGTTCCCGGAGAGGACGCGGAGGGCGTCGAGTCCGGTGTTTCTTTCCTGCGCCGCGTGAACCAGGACAATACCGTGAAGCTGCCGGGCGACATCGTCGTTGTCGGCGGCGGCAATGTGGCTGCCGATGTGGCGCGCGCAGCGCTCCGCACGACGGACGGCCATGTGACCATGCTCTGCCTGGAGCAGAGGGATGAAATGCCTGCCGCGAAGGATGAGGTCGCGGACTGCGAGACCGAGGGCATCACCGTGAAAAACGGATGGGGTCCGAAGGAAGTTCTGGCTGAAGACGGCAAAGTGACCGGCATTGTTTTTAAGAAATGCACACAGGTAAAGGATGCGGACGGCAGATTTCATCCGCTTTACGACGAGGATGAGACGATCACCGTTCCCTGCAGCCATGTGCTCATGGCGATCGGACAGAGCGCCGTCTGGGGCGATCTGCTGAAGGGGACGAAGGCCGTTATCCGCAGAAACGGTACGGTGGAGACGGATCCCGTCACGAGACAGACGGCGGAGCCGGATATTTTTGCCGGCGGTGACGTGGCTTACGGAGCGAGATTTGCGATTGATGCGATCGCCGACGGCCGCGAGGGAATGGTTTCCATCAATCGTTTTGTGCATCCGGGACAGTCGCTCACGATCGGACGTGACAGGAGAGAGTTCATTGAGTTTAACCGGGATGATATTTTCCTGGAGAGCTATGACAATGCTGACCGCCAGCGGCCGGGCGTGAGACCGGGTGTGGCGACGCAGACGTTTGACGATCTGCGGCTGCCGCTCACGGAGGAGCAGGCGAAGATCGAGGCGGGACGCTGTCTCGGCTGCGGCGCGACGACGGTCGATCTCAACAAGTGTATCGGCTGCGGCCTCTGCACGACGCGCTGCCAGTTTGACGCGATCCACCTCGAGCGGGATATCCCGGCCGCGAGCGAGATGCACACAGCGGAGGAAATGATGAAGGTTGTCGGGCCGTATGCGGCGCAGCGTTCAGTGAAGATCATCCGTCACAAAATGACCGGGAAGCATGATTATCCGGTTGAGCAGGAGTAAAGAATGCGGATATTTCCACCTGCAGCCCGTGAATATCTGCGTTTTTGCGGGGACCCTGACGTTGCAGCGCTGAATAGTTCTGCTTCATCAGGCGGACGTGCAGTTTCCAACGCCAGGGTATACAATAATGAAATACTGATGAGATGAATATATGCGCAGGGAGGTGTCATATGTCGCTGTTCAGGGGAGCAGGTGTGGCTATGGCTACACCGATGAAAGAAGATGGATCGATTGATTATGAGGTGATGGGGAGACTGATCGAGGATCAGATCGCCGGGCATACGGATGCGCTGATCATCTGCGCGACGTCCGGAGAGGCGCCGACACTGGATGATGATGAGCATCTGGAGGCAATCCGCTACGCCGTGTCGGTGGCGGACCACAGGGTCCCCGTGATCGCAGGTACGGGTTCGAATAATACGGCGCATGCCGTGATGATGTCCAGGGAAGCGCAGAAGAGGGGCGCAGACGGATGTCTGCTTGTCACACCTTATTATAACAAGGCGACGCAGGACGGTCTGATCGCCAGTTTTACAAAGATCGCTTCCAGCATCGATATTCCCTGTATTCTGTATAATGTGCCGTCGCGGACGGGAACCAATATTCTGCCGGAGACAGCGGCTTATCTCGGGAAGCATGTGGATAATATCGTCGGCATCAAGGAAGCCTGCGGAAATATCACTCAGGTGGCGAAACTGGCGGAACTCTGCGAAGGCGATATGGATATTTATTCCGGCAACGATGATCAGGTTGTCCCGATCATGGCACTGGGCGGCATCGGTGTGATTTCGGTGCTCTCCAATGTGGCACCGCAGTATGTGCATGATATGACCATGGCGTGCCTGAACGGCGATTTTGCCAAAGGCTGCGCGATGCAGCTGAAGGCACTTGAACTGATCCGAATGCTGTTCATCGAGGTCAATCCGATTCCGGTGAAGGCTGCCCTCAATATGCAGGGCTATGCTGTCGGAAAGCCGCGTCTGCCGCTGACGGAGATGACGCCGGAGCATCAGGCACAGCTGAAAAAAGCCATGCAGGATTTCGGCTGTCTGTGAGATAGTTTCGGCAGCCGGAGAAGAAAAAACAGCGGTAATTGGCAGATGCTGTCTGAGACAGAAATTTGTCGGGAGCGTGGCAAATCGAAGAATCCAGTCAGAAAGGCTGTGAGACGCGAAAATCCGTCGAAGCATATTGCGAAATGCCGAAAGCAAATGCAGAGGACCGTCATTTTGAACATAAGTTGCACAAAATTTGTGCACTATGACATGAGCGTTTCGTGTACAGAGATGTTAAACTAAAGTGAATTGACAGCAGTATGATTTGCAATACTGGTAGTATGATGATCTGCGACATTGGCAGCATGTGATCTGCGACAGGGCAACCGCCCGGCGCGATACCGGTTTATAAGGAGATACAGGAGAAATGAGTAGCATGATCGGAGATTTCCGGGATCAACTGCATATCCTGCTACATAAAGTCAGTGAGCGCCTGAACCCTTCTGATTTCTCTTTGTATAGTGAAGAGGCGAATGAAATCAATGCCCATGTGACCAGCCGGATCATTGCGGGCGGTATCATTATTTCTCTTCTGGATGTGATACTGCAGCTGATTTTCGGTAAGCGCCAGTATTTCGGCTATGGTTTCTATATGCTGATCATCTTTGTCTTCATGCTCGGTGTGACGCAGCTTCAGGATATGCACGCTTATGCCTATGCGACGATACGGATGTATGTGGTCACCTCTGTGCTGCTGGTCTTTGCCATGATCCTGAATATGGGCGTGGAACCGGAGGATGGCTGTCTTCTGTTTATGCTGTCACTCTGTGTGCTGCCGCCGCTTATTTTTGACAAACCGTGGCACAATATGGTGGTTGCGGCGGGCGTGACGGCCTTGTATGTGGTCGCCAATATGATTTTTGTTGAGGATGCGGATGAGCTGATCAGGAACTGTCTGTATTCGATCCTGACCTGTCTGATCTCCATGGTGCTGGGTATCTACAATACCAATACGCTTCTGGAGAGTCTCAGGCAGAACCGGAGGGCATCGGAAAATGCCATGCATGATCCGCTGACGACGATTCTGAACCGCCGGGGTGGCGTGGAGACGATCAGGATGCTGATCGCGAGCGGCGTTCCGGGCGCATTTATCATTATCGATGTAGATAATTTCAAGCGCGTGAATGATAATTACGGTCACAGGCGCGGCGACGAGGTGCTGAAGAGTGTCGCTGACGAGATGCGCAGAATTTTCCGTGAGCAGGATGTGCTGATGCGCTACGGCGGCGATGAGTTTGTGGTCTACGCGCTACGCATGGTAGACCGCAATGCGGTGAACAGCAGACTGCGGCAGCTGAATGAAGAGGTAAAGTCGATCATCCTCGATGCGGAAAAAAATGATGTGATCACAGTCAGCGTCGGCTGCTGCATCAATGACTCGACCTATCCGTCGTATGAGACCTGCTTTACGGTCGCGGATCATCTGCTCTACAAGACCAAGAAGAACGGCAAGGACAGTTTCCGCTGTGTGGATTACTCGTATGATGAAGTGAGGGTAAACCGCTACAAGGCAGAGATTGCGGTTATGGAAGAAGGCAAGGCTGCCGAAAAGAACGCTTGACATTTTCACGGACACAGTCCTATACTTGTTTTGTTATCAATTAATTCAGGAGATCTTCAGGGCGGGGTGCGATTCCCCACTGGCGGTAAAGTCCGCGACCTGCCGATGGCAGTCGAACCGGTGCAACTCCGGTACCAACAGTACAGTCTGGATGGAAGAAGATGCGAGATGGTCTGAAAAGCCACCGGTTTAAGGCCGCGCAGGAAGAGTGCGGAACGGTGATTTCAGACAGCGAACATTGATGTCAGGCCCGGATCTCATGATCCGGGCTTTTTTACGCGAGTAATGAGCCACATCCGCTCATGCGAAGCATGAAGCGGTGCGGCGAATACCGCGATAACGGGATAAAACCCGCGAAGCGCGTTTTATCCCGCTGCGCGACAGTTCGGGGATCTCCGCACAATTATTTTTTTACATCAAAGGAGCTTCCTGTATGATGTAAATACAGGGACCTGAGAAAGGGGATTGATAAAGAAAAATACCTCAGGGTAAGATAAGATTTGCTGACTTAGCCGAGTTAGTAAAAATCTTATCAAACAGAGAGG
>Ga0256406_1003793_pt1 | contig 18207 bp, 12 predicted proteins | sample RumenRJG_03DNA_FD_185986 | JGI IMG/M metagenome (GOLD analysis project Ga0256406, IMG submission 185986) | Bovine rumen microbial communities from Lethbridge, Alberta, Canada - RJG_03 | ecosystem: Host-associated > Mammals > Digestive system > Stomach > Rumen | place: Canada: Alberta | collected...
TGAGAACGGCACCTGCAAGAACCTGCGCATCCGAAAAAGCGCAGGTTTTTCGTTGTGCGGAGGACGGATCTATGGGGAAATCACGGATTTATGAGTAATGACTGGAGACCTTAGCAGTCCCTTCCTTCCTCGGCTTCCGTCCTTTTCCGGGGTAGCCTCGTCTCGAGGCGGTAGTGGAGGATTGCATAGCAACCGGTGAGGGCGGTAACGACAAGGCTGAAGGTGAGGTAGGCCGGAGAAATCTGCGGCTCGACGACGAAGGCATGGAAGAGAATGAAGTTGCCGACGTTGAAGAGGAAGTGGAAGGAGACGGCCAGCCACAGGCTCTCGTAGTGGAGCGCCAAATAGGCGCATAGCCCAGCCAGAAGGAAGACCATCGCGTCCTGGAAGACCTGGTAGTCCCAGGGATAGCCATGAAAGGAATAGGCATCGCAGAGCATGTAGATCAGCGACGCGAGGATGCCGGAGAGCATCCGGTGTCCCTTCCGGTGCGGAAGGATCATCTCCCAGATGGCAATCCCCATCTCGAGGAAGAAGACGTCCTCGAAGAGAGAGACCGGATAGTCGGAGAGGATGTCGAGGACGAGGATTCCGGCGTTGACGCTCTTCTCGAAGGGAAGGCTCAGAATCGGGACGGTGAGGAAGTTGGAGAAGCAGCAGATCAGAAGCGGAAGCAAGGTCCAGTACGGGGCGCTCTCGTAGACCTCCGGCGTCTCCAGGGCCCGGTTCTTCTTCTTGTAGAGGAGAAGCGGAACGTCCAGGGCGACGAAGAAGAGGATCTTAAAGGCGAGGAATCCGTATTCGTTTCCAATCCACACGGAGAAGGGAAGGAACTTGTAGAGCAGGTAGAGAACGAGGAAAGGCAGCCACAGCAGGAAGGACCGGAGGAACGACTTGGATTTCATGGGAAAGCCTCGATTCGATGCGGCTCGATTATACCGCGTCCCTCTAGGCGCGGGTGCCGAAGTAGACGCTGTTCGGGTTCTTCTGGTAGTCGCTGTTCGAGAGGGTCTTCTTGGCCACGCTGGCGTTGTCCGTCAGGGTATAGCCGCTGGCGTACTTGATGAGCCAGCCGGAGTACTTCGGCTTGATGGCCGTGATGACGTAAGGAGGCAGTCCTGTCGAGAAGGTGTCGTCGTCCGGCGAGAGCGGGGAGAAGCCGCCGCAGTCCGCCTTGAACTGGCTGGTGAAGGCGCAGTAGCGGGCCATGGTCGAGCTTTTGGCCGTGGCGGCGTCTTCGCTCTTCAGGCTGAGGCCGAAGGAGAAGTCAGCGGAGGCCGACAGGATCAAGTAGGCGGTCAGCTTTGTCGAGAGGGTGATGGAGGAGAACGGCGTCTTGCCGTCTGCGTCCGCAGCGAGGTGGTAGACGTCGACCGTCGTGTCCTCGAAGCTGACGCCGCTTAAGGTGTCGGTGCCGTTGTAGTAGAAGAGCTTTTCCAGGTTCAGGACCATCTTGAAGTCCCGGGTGGAGGAGGTGTAGACCGCCGACTTGAGGACCTCCGAGAGGTCGTCGTTCATCGCGACGTCGCTGTCGCCCTGATCCTGGGCGGCCTCGTAGATCTTGCCGGTTGCCAGGGAGCCTCCCGTCACGTCGTCGATGTCCAGGATGTAGTCGATCACGTAGTACATGACGTTCTTGACGAGCTCGTCCTTGGTCACCTTGAAGTGCTCGGAGGAGATGCTGCCGCTTTGGTTCCTCGTCCGGTTCACCTCGACTTCCTGCTCCGAGACGAAGAACTCGGTCAGGTAGAACCCGCTGTCCGTGATGGACTTCTGGTTGTCGTAGCTCGAGGCGTTGGTGCTGAAGGCGAGATAGGCGTAGGCGTGCTCGTCGTAGACGGCGACCTTCGCCAGGCAGGCGATATGCATCGCACTGACCGTGATGCCGATGACCTTCGGCGTCACGTCGAACTTGCCCGTGATCTGGAAGATGTTGTACTCCGTCGTGTCGATGAGGCATTTCGTCAGGGTGGAGAAGCCCTCCATGTCGACAAACTTGGACTCGTTCCCGCTGTAGGAGAGGAACTCCCCGCTCTGGAAGGAGACGGCCGTGTCCGTGAAGGCGAGGGAAGCCGAGACGTTCCGGACCTTCGTCGTTCCGTCTTCCGTGGTGGTGACGGATCCCTCAATCGTCGCCTTGGTGATCTGCTTCTTCGTCGCGTCGAAGGTCAGGACCAGTGTGTCCGTCGCTTTCCTCGTGTCGGAGGAGTCCAAAAGGGCCGGATCGACCTTCAGGGTCAGGGTATGGGCCGTCGAGTCGAAGAGGACCTCCTGAAGGTAGGGAACGGAGAGGATGCCGGTATCGGCAAGGCTCTTTCCGTTGATCAGGTTCATCAGCGGGACGGAGCTCGCCTTGCTGACGTCCGAAAGTACGCCGAGGTACCGGTAGAGCAGGTTCGACTCGTCGGTGACCCGGCTCGTCTCCTTTAGAACGCCCCGGATCGTCGAACGCTTCAGAAGGACGTGCATGTTCTTGTTGTACTGGATGAGGAACTGTCCTTCCGGGTTGCTGTCCGAGGAGGTCAGGGAGCCGTAAGTGAAGAGGATGTCCTGTTTGGCCAAGGAGAACGTCTTCTTCTGAATCTTCTCGTTGAGAGAGACGTGCTCTAAGGTAATTCGGCCGGTGGCGCTTTCCTTGTCGCGGTCGGAGACGTCGGCGCTGATGCCGGAGCCGGAGTCAATCTTGAGGATGTCCCTTCCATCCTCGCTGACGGACCCTTCGATCGCAAGGTTGAACTTCTGCATCTGGGTCGGCAAGGAGAAGGCGCCGGAGAGGATCAGATCGGCGTCCGTGACGGCGGCATAGCCGCTTTTCTCCTCGGCGCTCAGGGCAAAGTCCGCATAGGCCGCAAAGGATAAGGAGAGCTGGATATTCCGTTTCTCCGGCAGGTTCGCCGTCAGCTGGATAGCCGATAGCTTCTTCTCCGCCGTCGAGAAGGAAAGCGATAGGCTTCCGACCTTCCCCGCGTAGCTTGTCGAAGCAAAAAGAGTGGACGGGTCGAGGGAGAGGACGAGGTTCTCTCCGTCGGCAGAGGCGGAGAGAAGGCCGTCGAGGCTGGAGAGCTTGCCTTTCTTCAGGTCTTGGATGAGGTCCTTATAGGCCTGGCTTGACGAAAGGGCGCTAAGAAGGGTGTCCATCGTGAAGAAGGACTCCGCCGTCGACTCCGTCTCAGAGGTCGAGGCATAGGAGTCCAGCACCGCCGGAATCTTTCCGAGGGTGCTCTCCGGAATCACGTTCTTCATCACCGTGTGCGACGCCGTCACACCCTCCGGGACGTAGCCGTAGGAGAAGTAGAGGTTCTTCTCCTGAAGCTGGACGAAGAGGCTCTGGTCCATCACGCTTTCCGTGTTGTCGGCCTTCTTCACGTCGAAGGTCATCCCGTAGGTGCCTTTTCCGTAGTAGTCGTAAAGCTCCTCGACGGTCGGCGTCTTGCTGAATCCCTTCCCGTCGGCCTGGATGCCGCTTAAGTCGGCCTTCAAGGCCCCGCTGGCGCTGTAGGTCTTCGTGTCGGCGTCCGTGAAGATCATGGCGTAGTTCGCACTCATCTGCTTCGACTCGACGAGGGAGGAGAGCGTCGTGAAGACGGGGACGATTCCGGCGTAGTCGGAATAGGCCTTCTCTTCCTCCGTCAGGGCCGGAACCGTTCCCTTCCCGTCGTAGGTCAGGGTCAGGGACGAAATCCGAAGCGAAGAGAAGGAAAGGTTCTTCAACGTCAGGGAGGTGATCTTCTCCGTGGTCTTGTCGTATAGGACGTCCAGGGTGAAGTCCTCCGAAAGGGAGAAAGCCTCTCCCTTCAGCACCGCCTCGAAGCCGCCGTCGAGGAGGGAAAGCGAGGAGACATAGGTCGTGTTGCTTGTCACGGAGGGAGCGGCGGAGACGACGAGGTTCAGTAGGTCCGCCGTCGAGGAAAGGAGGCCCTTCTTGTGGCTCTTACCGGTCGTTGACTCGGCTTCGTCAAGGTAGGAGAAAAGCTCCTCAAGGGAGGTGTTGCTGATCTTGGCCTTGAAGGCGTCGTTGAGCTTCAGATAGCTCATATGTCCTTCGTAGCGGGCCGAAAGGGTGTTATAGACTTCCGTCCCGGAGCCGTGGGAGAGGGAGAGAAGGTAGCGTCCGGAGGTGTAGTCCTGGAAGGTGGAAAGGTTATCGGCAAGGAGCGTCCCGGAGAGGGTCTCGTCGACCGTGGTCGAGTCGTCCTGACTGAGCGTCAGCGATCCTTGGATGCCGAAGCTTGCCTGCTTTTCGTCAAAAACCTGCGCCACCGTGGAAAGAAGGCTGGTGGTCAGAGGCGTCAGGTCCGCATAGCCTGCCTTTTCTTCGTCGGTGAGGAAGGTGTAGCCGGAGGCGTCCTTGTGGGAGAGGACAGAGCCAGAGAGGCTTAACGTCGTCTTCTTTGTGCTCTCCTCCTTGGGCGAAAGGACAAGGGAAGGAAGCGAGAAGCCGGTGAAGAAGCCGTTCTTGCCCGTCAAGGTGAGCGAAGCCTCCGAAACGCTCGTCGAACCGGCCGTGAAGGCTGGAATCGTGACGGCGTAGTCGGATTCGGCGGACGTGACGGAGGCGTTCTTTACGGCCGTGGCGACGGGAGTAAGGAGGTCCGACAGGCTGGCATCGGACGAGCTCTCGACCGGGAGGCCGACGGCGTTGAGCATCTGGACGAGGGAGGAGAGGGTCTTCGGGGCGTCGAAGCGGTAGGAATAGGAGGCTTCACTGGCGCTTAGGCCGAAGTAGACGACGTCGTTCTCCCACCGGACGAGGAAGCTGTCCGTATAGCTCCCGTAGGATGCCTTCAAGGTGGTCGAGAAGGAAAGGTCGAGCGTCGAAAGCTTCGACAGGTCGAGGTCAAAGTCGGTGAAGGTGAGCGAAAGAACGTCGCCCTGGGAAGGCTGGACCTGGACGGTCAATGGGCTAAGGACGATCTCTTTCGATCCTTCCAAGGAATTCAGGAGAGAGGAGAAAGAGTCCGGATCGACCGGCTTTTCCTGAGGATCGGCGGTCTCTTCCGGTACGTCATAGGTTTCGTTCGCGTTGGACTGGCTGTTGGCGCCGTTGGTTTTTCCTTCCGGGACGGAAAAGGCGCTTCCGGGAACCGGAAGAAGGAAACAGAGCGAGCAGAACAGGGACGTCCAGAAAGTGTGTTTCACTGGAAATACTTCAATCAGGCTTTTCAGCCTAGGTTAGTGTAGAAGATTCCTTCCCGGCGGCGGAAATTCGTTTTCCTAATGGTGGCCGAGCGAAAACAGTTCAGGCACCCAATTATGTAAATAATATAAAGACCTATTCCGCAAGCTCGTTGACCCGGGCGAGGTCGCTGGCGGTCAATACCCCGAGGAGACGTTCCTTGCTCTTCCCGTGCTCGGTCACCAGAAGCAGGGCGACGTTCTTCTCGTGGGGCTTTCGGCGCATCATGCCCTCGTAGGCCTTCCGGACGGAGAGGTCCCTCGGGACGAAGGGGAAGCTTTCGTTGTGGTGGCTCTCGAGTCCGGAGACGGAGAGAAAGTCGATGACTCTCGCCTCTTCGTCGACCTCAATCTTTCCCTGCTCCGCCATCGCGTCAAAGAAGGCACTCCGGGAGAACACGCCGAGAACGACGCCGTCGGCGTCCAGAATCGGAAGATGCGAGAGGCCTTCCTTTTCCATCCGCGCGATTGCGGTTGGGATTGGTGTCTTGAGCGAGACGCTGACGATTGCCTTGGTCGCTGCCTGGTAGCAGGAGAGCGGATTCAGGAAAGCCTCCGTCAGAGCGAGGAAACGCTTCAGGAAGGCGTCCGTCGGGACGATGGGGTTCTCCTCGTGCGCCAGGATGTTCCTCACGTCGCTTGCCGTCTTGAAGAAATCGTAGTTCTCGCTCCGGCTGACCAGCGGCGAGAGCCGGTGGTCATAGACGTAGTTCAGGGCACGAGAAAAGGAGACGTAGTCCCCGCCGAGGTCCGACAGGGACACCATTCCTTTCTCCAGCCGCTTGAAGGCCGAGAGAAAGGATTCCGTTCGCTCTTTTTCGTCCATGGCTACTTCGATTCCTTCTTCGCCGGGAGCGGGATGCCGCTGGCATCCGCGATCGCCTGGGCGGTCTCGGCTAAGTAAGGAACGTCGAGGTTCTCGACGTCCCCGTTATCCATGTGGGCGGCAATCTCCCGGTCGAAGGGGACTTCGTCGAAGTGCGGAATGCCGTGCTTCTTGGCGATCTCCGGGTCGACCTTGCCGTAGATGTCGATCCGCTCCCCGCAGTGCGGGCACTTGACGTAGGCCATGTTCTCCACCAGGGAGACGAGCGGGACGGAGAGCATCTCCGCCATCTTGGCCGACTTCTCGACGATGAGGGAGACGAGGTTCTGTGGCGTCGCGACGAGGACCGCGCTAGAGAGGGCGACGTTCTGGAAGACGGTCAGGGAGACGTCCGCCGTGCCCGGCGCCATGTCGATGAGGAGGAAGTCGACGTCCCAGACGACCTCCGTGTAGAACTGCTCCGTCAGGGTGCCGATCATCGGGCCCCGCCAGACGATCGGGTCGTCCGGATGGTTCAAGAGGAGGTTGCTCGACATGATCTCGATGCCCGTCTTGGACTTGATCGGATAGAAAAGCTGGGCGCTGGTCGTGTAGACCGGGCCCTTGACGCCGAAGGCGAAGGGGATGCTCGGCCCGGTGATATCCGCGTCGAGGATGCCGACCTTGTAGCCCATCCGGGCCAGGCGGACCGCCAGATAGGAAGACGTGAACGACTTGCCGACGCCGCCTTTTCCCGACAGGACGGCGACGGCGGCGCCGATCCGGCTTCCCGGCGCAGGGTTCGTCTTCGGCAGGTACGGCTTCTTCGGATTCTCTTCGTTTTCTGGCATGATGGATTCTCCTTCTTCCAGGGCTGTCTCCTGGAACACTGTTTTCATTATAGAAGCAAGGACGGATGGAAAGGGAAAATAAGATTAGAGTCCCAGAGCCTTCCGGGCCAGGGCAAAGTAGACCTTGTCGAGATAGGAGGCGCCGAAGAGCGTCCCGCCGAAATAGCGGACGATATAGACGGCCCGGTCCTGAATCTCCTTCCGCTCCATCAGGGAAGCCGTCTTCTTCATGGCGGCGATGGGCTCCCGGTCCTCGCTGGCCTCCGTGACGTAGACGCCGTAGCGGTTCTTCGCCCTCACGACCCGTAAAAGATGGTTCGCCTTCGGGTTCTGAGAAGAAACCTCCTCCTGGGCCTTCCTGGCGTCGTCGGTATCCTCGACGGCGTAGAGGTAGACCAGAAAGCGGCTCTGTTTCTCTTTATAGGCAAAGGAAGAAAGCAAGGTCATGACGCGCCCCCGTTTTGACTTATTGTAGCGGTTTTCCTAGAATAGGGCAAACCCGGGAGGGAAAACCAAGAATGAACAAGATGCGACTGATTGTCGACTCGAGCTGTGATCTTCCTGAGGCCGACTACGAGATGCTCGATATCGGGGTCACCGACCTCCTCATCAACTTCGGCGAGAGGACCTACCGGGACCGGAAGGACATCACGACCGACGAAATCCTGAAGATCTACAAGGAGAAGAAGATCCTTCCGAAGACTTCCGCCCTGAACATCCAGGACCTGACGGACGTCTTCGAAGAGAACCTGAAGCACTACGACCATCTCTTCTATCTTCCGATCTCTTCCGGGATTTCCTCTATCTACAACAACGCTCGCATCGCGGCGCAGTCCTTCGGCGGCAAGGTGACGCCCTTAGACTCCTCGGAGCTTTCCAGCGGCACCGCCCTTCTTGCCCTCGGCATCGTCCGGGACATAGCGAAGGGGCTCTCTCCAGAGGAGATCGAGAAGAACCACTACGACCGGGTGAAGAAGGTCAACATGTCCTTCGTCATCGAGTCGATGGAGTTCCTCTATAAAGGAGGCCGCTGCTCCGGACTGACCTTCCTCTTAGGAAACAAGCTTCACCTTCACCCCATCATTGCCCTCAAGGACGGGAAGATGGGTGTCCATAAGATCAGCCGTGGCAAGGACATCTCCCGCGGCATCGACGAGATGATCGACGAGTTCAAGAAGAACCTGGACCAGGGCAACATCGACACCGACTACCCGGTCTTCATTCCGAACGTCAAGTCGCCGCATGGCGTGCGCCAGATCGAGAAGGCTCTCTCCCCCTTGATCGGAAAGACGATCCTCTACCCGGTCGACGCCAGCGGCATCATCTGCTGCCACTGCGGTGAGGATACCTGCGGCCTTGGCTACATGATGAAGGAAGCCCCGCAGAAGTAGTAGGATTCCGGAAAGAAAGACGCCTCCCTGGGCAAAGCCGGGGAGGCGTTTTGGATTCTAGTGTCTGGGAAGAAGGCTGACGGCCTTCAGCATCGTGTCGATCTTGGCCGCCTGGTCCGGATGGACGTACGGATAGGTACAGTGGCTCGACGTCGTCAGGGACTCGTCGTAGCCGTAGAAGTCCTCGGTGCTATAGTGGGTCGAGTTCAGGGCGTCATAGAGGGCAAGCTGTGCCTTGTACTTCTTCTGGATCCGCGTCAGGACGCCGGTCACGAACTCGCTCGCAAGGTCGCTTCCCTCCGCCGCGCTGGCCAGGTTCTCGAAGAAGTGTTCCCCGAGCTCGCCGGAGAGGGTCGTCAGGTCGTTGCTGTCGCTGACCTTCTTCGCCGCCTTCAAGGCAAGGTTCAAGGTCTGGTCGACATGGCTTAGGTCGCTTAAGGCCAGGGTTTCGTCCAGGGCCTGGTTCTTTTCAAGGCTTGAATTCTCGAAGAAGATCTCCTGAAGCCGTACGGCCCCGGCGCTTTCGCCGTAAGGAACGCTCTTTGGCGCATGAAGGAGGTCGGCGTTGTCCCCGATGAGGTTCTTTAACAGGTAAGGGACCTGCTTCTCTAAAAGCGGCATCGTCGCGAAGTAGTAGAGAAGACGGGCCGAAGGAGCGTTCTCCCCGTCGAAGCCGCTTAGCCCGTTCTGGACAAGGCCGGCGTTGAGGTAGCTTCCGTCTTTCTTATCGTAGAGGAACCGGACGAAGCCCTGCTCGGTCTTCTCCCAGAAGGCGACGTCCTCGCTCTGGCTCGGGTCGAGGTGGACCTGGAAGTCGATCGGGTAAGGAACGATGCCGTCTTCTCCATGGAGATAGGCGTCCAGGTTCATAGCGCCGGCCTTGCTCTGAAGCAAGGAGATTGGCAGCCGGTGAAGGAGAAGGGACTGGTTGAGGTCCGAGAAGAGGGTGGAAAGAAGCGTCTCCGGGTTGTCTACAGGAAGGGAATAGGGGTCGAGGGAAGAAAAGTCGAGAGGAAGCTTCGCCTGGACGAAGAGACGATCGATTGCGCGGTAGAGCTTCGTCTCGCTCTCCCAGGCCTCGCTCTCGTCGATCTGGGCGAGGATCGTCCGAGCGACCTTCTCGCCACTTTCCGTCGTGGTGGAGCAGGTCACGGCCTTGAGGAGTTCCTTCGACTTTCCGAGGGCCTTGAAGGCGAAGTAGGAAAGCGGAGACTGGTCCTCTCCCTTTCTCCTTGCCGTGAGAAGCTTGCTCTTTCCGATCGCTTCGATTCCTTCTTCGAGGCTAGCCTGGACGTCCTCCGGAAGACTCAGGAAGGTCGAGAGATTGCTGGTCTTCTGGTAATAGTACTTGCCGTCTTCATCTTTCTTAAAGAAAGGCTTCAGTGCCGTAAAGAGATGGAGGACAGAATCTTTTAATTCTGTTGCGGAAAGCGCATCGGCAGAGTCGATTAGGTCTAAGTCCATCTTGCTTAGCCCGACAAAAAGCGAGTTCGGAAGACTCGGAATCTTTTCCTTGAACCACTTCAGGAAGGAAGGAGAGTAGACGACGAAGAGACGGCGCAGGTAGACAGAAGAGAAGAGTGGCATGCTTTCGTCCTTCGTCAAGAAGCTGATCGGGTGGAAGGAGGAGAAGTCTCCTTCCTTCCAAGCGGAAGGATAGACCTGCTCCTTGGCAAAATCGAAGAGGACGAGAAGGTCGTAGAGGGAGCCCCCGGTGGTTAACGTTGCCGTGAGAGACTGGCTCTCCCCCTGCTGCGTCTTTCCAATCAGGGTCTTGCTACCGGTCGTCTCAATCCAGCTTACGCCGAGCGCCTTCGGGTCGAAGAGGCCGCTTCCGTAGTCCGGGAACGAGCCCTTAAAGAATCCCTTCTGGGCCGCCAGGGCATGAATCAGGGAAGCGATGAGGTCCGGCTTCCCGGCCTTGGAAAGGTCGTCGTAGAAGTTGGAGTGGAGGACGGAAGTCAGAATGGCGTTGAGGTCGTCCGTCTCGATCTGGCGGAAATAATGCTTGGAATCGTGGAGGATCGACTTCAGGGAGAGCTTGTTGATGAGCGGAAGGAGGGACTTGTACCGCTCGATGTCCTCCTGGATCTTCTTCCGGTTCGAGTCGTCCAGGGCATAGGAGCGCAGGTCCTCCAAGGAGAAGGGGAAGTTCTTCTTTTTCAGATAAGCGTCGACCTTGTCTAGGGCCGCCCTCAGTCCCGTCGTGTAGAGGAGGCGACTCTCGGTGAAGTCCTCGGCGAGGTCAAAGAAGGCCTCCCGGTCCTCAACCTTGCTGAGCTGGTCCAAGGAGAAGGAGGAGAAGTCCTCCGAGAAGAAGGCGGAGTTCTTCTGGATGTCCTCGAGGAGCTTGACGAAGACCGAAATCTCTCCCGTCGAATCGTCGCCCCACGCGATGCCGCTCATCTCTTCAACGGTCGGTACCTTGAGACCGAGGGAAGAGAAAGGCTCGCTGGAGAAGACCGAGCTTAGGACGGTGTGGAGGTTGACGTTGGCCATCTTCGTATCCTTCGAGTAGAGCGCGGCCTGCGGGTTGAAAAGACCGCTGCTCGCAATCAGTGCGAGGAACTGGCCAAGCGTCCCGGCGTCGAGGGCGAGGATCTTCTCCTGTCGGGTCCGTCCGTCATCCCCCAGGGCGTCGAACATCCGCTTCAGGGACGGAAGAAGGCCAAGGAAGGAGGCAAGGTCCGCCGTGAAGTTCGGGTCGTCATACTCGAAGTCGTAAGGCGTCAGCCCGAAGAGGGCGTTCTTCACGATGTCGTTGGTCTTATAGTTCTGGATCAGGAACGTCTTGAGGAGAATCGGATAGAGGGAGTTAAAGATTGTCGACTCCTCGGAGGCCTCCAGCACCTCCTTCAGTTCCTTACAAATGGGGTCCGTCAGCTGCTGGATGATGCTCCAGTCGGTGTCGCGTTCGAGATAGACCGGGTTTCCTTTCGTCCTTAGGATGTCGATGACCGAGAAGGCCGTTTCGATCTCCTTCTTCACGGTCTCGACGCTCTTGCCGTCGAGGTTCCTCAAGGCCTCGCGGAACTCAGTCCTTGAGGTGTACTTGGTGAGGGCGGAGCTCGTCGAGGCGGCTTCCGTTCCGTTCTCCAGGAGCGTCCCGAAGCGGATCTTCCGGACGAAGTCGAGGTCGAAGAGGGACTTGTCCACGTGGACCGAGCTCGGAAAGGAAGGGGATTCGTAGCCGACCAGGATCCGTTCCACGTTGGCCCGCTTCTGGTCGTCGTACAGGGCATCCCAGAGCTTCGTGGTGATCTCTCCCGGGTTCATGTCGGCCGAGAGGTCGATGCCAAGGACCCTTAGGAGCGTGAAAAGAATCTGGCCGAGCCCGTAGAAGGTCGACGACCAGTCGATGTCCTCGTAGTCGCTGGCCTTCGTCGGCAGGACCTCGAAGCCGTTGACGGCGAGGAAGGAGCTCATGCCGGAGAGGAGGACGGGCATGAACTGATGGATGAAGGTCGTGCTTCCGAGAACCTCCAGGGCACGGGACAAAGTCTGGATTTGATTGTCCGTATAGGTGCTCGTCTTCATGTAGAAGTTCTTCGGGGTAATCTTCTCTCCGTCGACGATGGTCTTGAGGGTCTTGTCGTAGACGAGGTCGTAGAACTGCCGGATGGCTTCGATGTCCGACGACCAGTTGAGGTTGGAAAGGTCGAGGCTGTCGAAGGCAAGCCCCGTCGACGAGGAGACGTTGGCTAACGCCAGGTCGACGAGCGGAGGAATCAAGGAGACGACGGTCTTATTGGCCAGAACGGAAGAGACGAGGCTATCAATCGTTGTGGTGTCTAAAAGGATGGCATAGTTGACGGTCAAGGTTGCCGCCCCCGCGTCATAGTGCAGGGCGTTGCTGGCTAAAAGCGGCCGAGCAACGTCGAGAGAGGAGGAGACGAGCCGGCTTAAGGAGACTTCGGTCCCGTTGAGCGTCGTCTTACTGACCTCGTCCATGACAATCTGGTCATAGGTCGTCGAGCCCAGGGTGTAAATCTTCGGCACGAAGGATTCGTCGTAGGCCTTTACGGCCTGATCGAAGTTCTCCCGGGTCGACGAGTCCGCTCCGGCGATTGCAAGCGCCTGACGGATGTCGTCCTGGTGGAGGGAGGCAATCCTTCCTAGGCCCACGACTGGGGAGAGCAGAGTCAGGACGAAGAGATACTCCTGCGCCGCTCCGAGCAAGGAACCGCCCGCCCGAAGGAGCGGAAACCGCTTCTTCTCCTCTGAAGGAACCATTCCGTTCGCGTCGACCAGGCCCTTCATCAGCTTCTTTCCGTTCTTCGCCGGGGCCTTCTTCCGGAACTGCTTCTTTCTCTCCCTGTTCTCCTTGCTGCTTTCGACCGGGGCAAACCAGCGGAAGATACCGTTATAGACTAAGGCCGTCGTCAGGGAGATGAAAAGCTGGGTTAAGAGCATTAGGACGAGGAAGACGGCATAGGAGAGGATGAGCTCTGCGACGGAGACCGCCGTCGAGTAGAGCGTGACGGAGTTCATCGGGGAGAGAAGGCCGGTGCTGGTGATGAATGTGGCCAGCATCTCGATCAGGGTCGTCAAGAGGTAGCGGGTCCCGTTGGCGCTATAGTAAAGGTTCCACCGCGAGAGGTCGATCGTCCCAACCCAGGCGGTGATGGCCGGGGTCGTGAAGATCCAGACGAGGGTTAAGACGAACTTCAGGACGGTCTTGATGCTGGTTTTTAGCAGTCCCTTGAGGAATCCGGCCAGAAAGGCTAGCGCAGTCATGCCAACGAGGACGACAAAGGCAATGATTAGCGTCAAGGCGACGGGATTCACCGGGGGTACCTCCCTTTGAAGTTCATTCTTTTGTTGTTATTATACCAAAGCAAGAGTTCACGTCCTCGACTCTTTTTAGAGAGGAGAATTATCGGATGGAAACTTATATTCCGCAAGGCGGGGAGAAGAAGAACTCGGAGCCGGTCCGCCCGCCGAAGAAGGAGGAGAAGCCTGTCTTCTTCGAACCAAGCGCCCTGAACAACACCCTTCCCCTCTGGGAGAAACTCTTGTTCTTCTTCCTCGGGTTCCTCGGTTTCCAGATTCTCGGGCAGCTTTTTGCCGTCGTCCTTCTTCCTTCCCAAGCTATGCTCGGGGAGGAAACCTATCAGACCTTGATGAACTTCTTTTCCTATCTGATCTTGGTGATGATCTTTCTCCTTATTCTTTTCTTCGACAAGAACAAGGGCATCCGGGCTGTTGTCCACGGCTTCACGAAAGGAAGAAACTACCTATGGGCGCTTTTAGCCTTGGCCCTGATGTTCCTCGTCAACCAGATTTTTAACCTGATCTATCGGGCCGCCGTGCCGGAGATCTATGGAAGCAACGCCAACGAGGCGACCTTGGAGTCCAGCATTCTGTCCAATCCCTTGGACGGAACCCTGATGTTCTTCTGCGTCGTTCTCTTCGCTCCATTCTGCGAGGAGATTACGTACCGGGTCGGCCTGGTCGACACGATCGGCCATTCGGCGAGGTACCGGTGGCTTGGTGTCTTCCTTTCCGGCATCATCTTCGGCCTGATCCACTTCCAGGGCCTTAGCTGGCTTATGGTCTACCAGGCCTGGATGAGCGGAAACACCCAGATGCTTCAGAGCCTCGCCGGAACCTCCTTCGATGTCGCTAGCGCCGCCGAGGCCTGGAACGCTTTCCTCAATGAATGGCTTAACCTCCCGATCTACATCTCGATGGGCTGGATCCTCGGCCTTGCCTATGCGAAGACCGGCGAGCTTTCGACGAGCTGGACCGCCCATCTCAGCAATAACCTTCTCTCCTTTGCGGCCATCCTGATTTCGGCCTCCTTGCCCCAGGCCGCCCCGGCCTCGAGCGCGTCGGCAACTGCGCTTCTTCCGCTTTCCCTCCTCTCCGGAGGACTATTCTTCCTACGATGAACGAGTACGTCTCTAAGAAGAAGCCCTTCGGCCTCTCTTCCTTCCTCTTGAAGTTCATCGCCGCTTTCCTGATGACCTTGGACCATGTCGGCCTTTTCTTCTTCAATCCGGGGTCCGGTGCCGTCCCTCAGGAGCCTTACTATTTCCTTCGTGCTGCGGGGAAGATGTCCTTTCCGATCTTTGCCTTTCTGGCGGTGGAGTCCCTCTATCACACCAAGCACCCCGTAAGGTACCTGCTCCGTCTGGGCGTCGCGGCGGCCGTGCTGGAGATCGCCGGCTATCTCTTCGGCCTGGGAAGCCATCTAGTTCCGGCCCAGAACCCGGTTCTCGGCAACGCCTTCACGGACCTCTTCCTCGGCGTCCTGATGCTCTACTTCCTGAAGAAGAAGAATTGGTGGTCCTTCTTCGGTCTGGTTCCCTTTGCCCTCGGCCTCCTCAGCTGCCTCTGGATCAACGACACCTACGGCACCTTGATCAAGACGGACTGGTCCGCCTTCGGCGTCACCCTCTTCTTGTTCCTCTTCCTCGCCAGGGAAGGCGCTGACCTTTACCTCCGAAGGGAAGCGAAGCGGAGGAACCTTCCCGAGGAGGCCTTCCTCGACGTCGACCGGCTCTGGGCGAGGAAAGGCAGCGAGAGCGTCGCCTTGATCTTCACCGGCCTTCTCTACTACGTCCTCTGGCGCCTGACCGGAAGCACCTTCTTCCTCCCCGGAGGAGCGAGCTTTGTCCCCGTCGGCACCTACTGCGTCCTCGCTTTCCTCTTCTATCTTCTCTATAACGGCGAGCGGGGCTATTCCGACAAGCACGGCATCCTGAAGTGGATCTTCTACCTCTACTATCCGCTCCACCTCCTCCTTCTTGCCGTCCTCTCCCTCTTCTTCGGCGTGCTTGCGGCCTGAGCGTTCTCGTTGACCCTTCTTCTCTCTCCCTCTAGACTGATGGCAAAGGAGGATGATTCCCATGATTGAACATCTCGAGAAAGCAGAAGACTTCGACGGCAAGATTGCCAAAGGCAACGTCCTGGTGGACTTCTTTGCCACCTGGTGCGGACCGTGCCAGCGGATGGGCCGTCTGATGCAGGAGATCGAAGGCGACTACCCGGAGGTCACGTTCCTCAAGGTGGACGTCGACGAGTTCCCGGAGATCGCCCAGCGCTACTTCGTCTCGTCCATCCCGGCCATGGTCTTCTACAAGGACGGAAAGAACGTCCCGGTCAAGGCGATGGGAAGCGAGGATCCGATGCTTGTCGGCGCCCTTCCGGCCGCCGACTTCGAGGCGGTCCTCAAGGACACCTTCGACCTGAAGAAGTAACCGTAGAACGGACGGCGGCTCTGCTCCGCCGTCCCTTTTTGTCTCTTTATGTCGACTTTTTTCGATTCGGTTATCGAGTAAAGGGCTCTCTTCGAAGAGAAGACCCCGCTTTCCCCATTGCACCGAGGAAGGGGCCGGCCTAAAATAGGACAATCCTTCATTTGAAAGGAAAAAACGAGGAGAAAGAGGTATGGATTCCAAGGAAGAGAAGCAGGAGCTGTCCGAGTCGGAGAAGAAGGCGGCCAAGGACATCGCCCGCCGTCAGAAGAAAGGCAAGCTGAGAAAGGATTTTGCGGCCTTCATCAACCGGGGCTCGGTCGTCGACATGAGCATCGGTGTCATCATGGGCTCGGCGTTCGGCGCCATCGTCACGGCGTTCACGAACATCCTGCTCAGCCTTTGCACTTGGGGCGTTCCGGGCGGCATTAAGGGCCTAGTGACCGTCCTTCCGGCGGCCAATGCGGCCCAGGCGGGCATGGACGTCACGAACGGCCTCGGCCAGTTCTTCAAGGCCAGCGAGCTTCAGGGCTTAGCCGAGAAGGAAGCCATCGCGACCTACGGGCAGGCGAAGGTCGATGCGACGCCGACCCTGGTCGAGAACGTCAAGTCCACGATCTTAGGAAAGTACACGCTGCACGGCACGACCTACACCTACAACCTCTCCGCCGTCATCGACTGGGGAACCTTCCTTAACGCCATCATCACCTTCTTCATCATCGCCCTCACGCTGTTCTTCATCGCCAAGACCATCTCTTCCCTCAAGGCCAAGCAGGCGGCCTTCAACGCAGCCTTAGCGAAGAAGGAAGAGGAGGCCTGGGAGAAGGAGCATCCGGAAGCGGCAAAGAAGCTCGCCGAGGAGCGCGCTGCGGCGGAAGCCGCCAAGAAGGCGGGCATCCCGGAGAAGCCGGAGAACATCGTTCTCCTGACCGAGATCCGCGACTCCCTCCGTACGCTGGCCCCGAAGGCGGCGCCGGAAGCCGAGCCGACGAAGTAGTCTTTCGGGAGTGCCTCAACCGGCACTCCCTTTTCTTTTTTCTCCGGTTCGAAAGCACTTTCATTTTGGAATCACAGACCGTATTTTTAGAATAGGACAAACGTTTTTTCTCCTTTGAAGCCCGGTTCCGCTTCCCGAGGAGAGAAGGCGAAGAAAGGAATTTCCTGATGAACCAGAAACATCCGAAGAAGAAGGCCGAGAAGATCGTCGGGCTCGGGATCACTTTTGACGACGTCCTCCTCTTACCTCGCTACAGCGAGGTCACGCCGGACCTCGTCGACCTCCATGCCCGCCTGACCAAGCACATCACCCTCAACATCCCGCTTCTCTCCGCGGCCATGGACACCGTCACCGAAAGCGACATGGCGATCGCCTTAGCCCGGGAAGGCGGCATCGGCATCATCCATAAGAACATGACCATCAGCCGCCAGGCCGAGGAAGTCGACAAGGTGAAGCGTTCTCTCAACGGCGTCATCCGTAACCCGATTACGCTCACCCGGGAGAAGACCCTCCAGGACGCGGAGGACCTGATGGCAAAGTATCACATCTCCGGCGTCCCGATCGTCGATGCGGAGAACCACCTCGAAGGCATCATCACCAACCGGGACCTGCAGTTCGAGACGGACATGAAGCGTCCGATTGAGGAGGTCATGACCAAGGACGACCTCGTCACCGGAAAGGAAGGGACGACCCTGGAAGAAGCCAAGAAGATCCTCAGCCGGGCGAAGAAGGAGAAGCTTCCCCTCGTCGATAAGGACCATAAGCTCTGCGGCCTCATCACGATCAAGGACATCGAGAAGATCGCGAAGTACCCCAACTCCGCCAAGGACCGCTACGGACGGCTGCTCTGCGGGGCCGGTATCGGCATCACGGCGGACATGATGGACCGGGCTAAGGCGCTTTTAGAGGCCGGGGCGGATGTCCTCGTCCTCGACAGCGCCCACGGCGACAGCAAGAACGTCATCCTTGCCCTGAAGAAGCTGAAGAAGGCTTATCCTGACGTTGACATCATCGCCGGCAACGTCGCGACCTACGAGGGCGCGAGGGACCTGATGAAAGCCGGGGCGGACGCCGTCAAGGTCGGCATGGGCCCGGGAAGCATCTGCACGACCCGGATCATCTCCGGCATGGGCGTCCCGCAGATCACGGCCATCTTTGAGGCCAAGAAGGCCAGCGAGGAGTACGACTGCCCGATCATCGCCGACGGCGGCATCAAGTACTCCGGCGACATCACCAAGGCCTTAGCGGCCGGGGCGGACACGGTCATGATGGGCCAGATCTTCGCCGGATGCGAGGAAGCGCCGGGCGCCACGGAGCTCTACATGGGAAGAAAGTACAAGGTCTACCGCGGCATGGGCTCGATTGCGGCCATGGCCCAGGCGCACGGCAGCTCGGACCGCTACTTCCAGACCGGGCACCAGAAGCTCGTCCCGGAGGGCGTCGAGGGACGTGTTCCCTTCGCCGGCAATGCCAGCGACGTCGTCTTCGAGCTCCTGGGCGGCCTCCGTTCCGGCATGGGCTACCTCGGCGTGAAGACCATAACGGAGCTTCAGGAGGAGAGCCAGTTCATCCAGATCACCTCCGCCTCCCTCAAGGAAAGCCATCCGCACGACATCGAGATCACCAAGGAGAGTCCGAACTACTCCATCGAACGGTAAGGAAATTGGATAAGCGTTGACTTTCTAATAGATGTCAAGAGATGAATGATTCATTTCCATTATATCGAATAGCCACATGAAAAACTGTGTTGCTATGGCAACTGATGTCGGCTATGAGATATAATGGA
>Ga0256406_1003796_pt1 | contig 18196 bp, 9 predicted proteins | sample RumenRJG_03DNA_FD_185986 | JGI IMG/M metagenome (GOLD analysis project Ga0256406, IMG submission 185986) | Bovine rumen microbial communities from Lethbridge, Alberta, Canada - RJG_03 | ecosystem: Host-associated > Mammals > Digestive system > Stomach > Rumen | place: Canada: Alberta | collected...
ATACACGACCTTTAAGGTTTCTGGCTTCGTCACCGGATTGGGCTCGGCGGATGAATTAGCGGAGATGATTTCTTTCGGAATCTTATATGGCCCGGGAGTGGACGGAGTCCAGAGCATGATGCCGAACGAATCGTGAAGCCAGCGGCAAAGACCCTTCATGGCAAGCGTTCCCAAAACATTTTCGCCCAGCCTTGCCGAACCCAACAGGAAACGAATCAAGGACTTGACTCCGGCGAAATGCTTCGCCGCGAACACGCCCAGGGAACGACCGCCTGGATGGTACGGAAGGACTTCCCTGCGAATCTCGTGCGTGAGGTCTGCCACATTTATGCCCATAGGGCAGGACATCGAGCAGAGCCCATCCGCAGCACAAGTACGGTCACCATCATAGGCATATTCCTTTTCCAATATCCTCAGCCTCCCAGCCGCATCAGCATCGCCTTTCTCAGAAAGCAGCCTCAGCCTCTCCATCTCACGCCTCGCCACTATCCTGGTCCGCGCCGACATGGTGAATCCGCAGGACACGCAATTCACCTCGCAGAAACCGCACTCTATGCACTTGTTGATCTTCTCCAGCTTTTCGTCCCCATGCCCGTTCAGCACTGGAAGAGCCTTGAAATCACGCAAATAACACTCTGGATCATCATTAAATATGACGCCTGGATTCAATATTCCCAATGGATCGAATAAAGCCTTCACTCGTTTCATCAACGAATATGCCTTCTCGCCCCACTCGTACTTCACGAATGGAGCCATGTTCCGCCCTGTCCCATGCTCAGCCTTCAGCGATCCATCGTACTTGTCCACAACCAGATGCACGAGATCCTGAATCATAGCCTTGTAGCGTTCGACTTCTTTCCGTGAATCAAATGCCTGATTGATAATGAAATGGAAATTCCCTTCCAGAGCATGGCCGTAGATGCAGGAATCGTCGTAGCCGTGCCTGTCCAGCAAATCGGAAAGATCGGCAGTGGCATTCGGCAAATCCTGCATATGGAAAGCTACGTCCTCGATGAGGCAGGTGGTGCCTATGCGCCTCATGCCTCCGACCGAAGGGAATATTCCGGAGCGGATAGCCCAGTATTTTGAATATACAGCCGGATCCTCCGTGAACTTGAACGGGACATAAGTTTTGAAGCCATCGACGATGGACGTTATTTCCTGAATATGCTGACGAAGTTCTTCTTCAGAGTCTGCCCTGGTCTCAATCAGCAGAGCGGTTAAATTCGAGCCTGTCGAATCGTTCATCGATGCCAGCGAACGCTTATCCAGGAGTTCCACTGCGCTGACGCTCACCTCTTTAAGGGCCACGACCGCCCTTGCCGCCTCCCGAATGTCAGAGAAATATATCATGGCGCTGGCCCTGAGACTGGACAACGGAAGCGTCTTCATCGTGACTTGGCTAAGGAAGGCCAGAGTGCCTTCGGAGCCGACCAGCAGGTGAGTGATGATGTCGAACGGATCGTCGAACCGCACGAAAGGCAGAATGTTGAGACCGGTGACGTTCTTGATTGAATATTTATAATTTATTCGGTCCGTGAGTTCCTTGTCTGCACGAATCTCGTCTCTTAAAGCCTCTACCGCACGCAAGAAGTCCCCATGCCCGTCGTAGAAAGCCTTGCGGCTGTCTCTCGACGAAGTGTCCAGCACAGTTCCATCGGCAAACACAATCCTCGCCGAGAGCAGTTCCTTGTCGCTGTTCGCATGCGTGCCGCAGCTCATGCCGGACGCATTGTTCATCACTATTCCGCCCACCATGCAACTGTTCACCGATGCCGGATCCGGCCCGAAATATCGGCCGTACTGCGCAAGAATCTTGTTGACGTGGCCGCCCACGAGTCCAGGCTGCATCGTGATAGTCTTTTTGTCAGGAGACAGTGAATACTTCTCCCAGTGTTTTCCTGCGACTATGAGAACCGAATCAGTGATCGCCTGCCCCGAAAGGCTTGTACCAGCCGCTCTGAAAGTCACGGGAACTTTCATTCCGTAAGCCTCTTTCAGCAATCGGGACACTTCCTCCTCGTTGTCCGACCGCACGACAATTTGCGGCGTCAGACGATAAAACCCCGCATCAGTTCCCCATGCAAGGCATTTCAAGGCATCTGTATAAATTCTGTCTTTCGGAATGAAAGCGCTTATTTTCTCAAGAAACTCGGTATGTCGCTGGTCCATATTGTTTATTGCTACGGTTCGTTCAGAATCGCCTTTAAAGTTAATGATTTTTCAAGAAAGATTGCCATTTAGACAAAGCCCGCTACAGCATATTCATAGAAAAATCCTAACTTTGCGTAGGTTAGCATTTCTGAATATGAGAAAACTTATAGGATCGCTGGTCATCGCCATCATTGCTGGCGCATTAGGAATAGGTGCATGGATATTTTTTAAGGATAAAGGTCCTCGGGAGAGAGTAGATGCCGAAAACGGCAGCAAAGTCATCGTCGAGGAATTAAGTTATTACAGCCACGGTAAAAAAATGTTCGGCAAGGTCTTCAAGCCAACGGACGAGAATGGGAATTTCCCAGATTCTCTCGGCAAACGGCCTGCCATAATATTCTTTCACGAACCCTTATGCACTTCCCTGCCCCAAAGCGTGCTAACCAGTCTGGCGTCACACGGGATAGCCGGGTATATGGCCGCCCTGCACGATGACAAAGATGCCCAGACCCTGCTCGATAAAATAAGGAATGAGAAGTTCGTGGAAAAAGACCTGGTCTTTTTCGTTGCTGACAGTGCTTCAGCGAAAGCCGCCATTGGCGCAGCCGCAAAAAATAAAAAGAAGGTTGCGGGATTAGTCCTGATCAGGCCATCGGAGGAATTGACGAGTTCTAAGAATATGCATAAGTATGGCAAGGAAGCCTGCATCGTCAAGGGCAACGAAAATGCCCGGATTCTTGAATATCTCGAATCCCTAGGCGCTCTCAAATAATCTTGTTGCGTTCAGCCGCGCGGATGATGGCTGAGGATATTTCTCTGCCATGTAGAGGAGTCGATGTGGGTGTAGATTTCGGTCGTTAGTATGGATTCGTGGCCGAGCATCTCCTGAACGACTCGTAGGTCTGCCCCGTGCTCGATGAGGTGGGTTGCGAATGAGTGCCGGAACGTGTGCGGAGATATTTCCTTGTGAATGCCTGCCAGCATTGCCTGCTTCTTCACCATGTTGAACATGGAAATGCGGCTGAGGGATTTGCCGGACTTATTCAGGAACAAGATGTCATCATATTCAGAAGAATAAGGCTCCGGCCTCAGCGCAAGGTAGTTTTTTATGGCATCATCCGCCATGTTCCCTAGCGGCACGACCCTTTCTTTGTTACCCTTTCCTACTACTCGCACGAAATGCTCGTCCAGATAGACGAAAGAAATTTTTAATCCGACTGCCTCGGAAACCCTTAACCCACAACCGTAAAGCACCTCCAAGATTGCCCTGTCACGTTTCCCTGTCCAAGTGCTCAGGTCAACGGAATCCATGATTGCCGACACCTCGTCTTCCGAAAGAACCTCTGGCAGATACCTGCCCAGCTTAGGGGAATCTACTGCATCCACGGGATTATCCTTCCGCTCGCCCTCGACTATCAGCCATCTGAAGAAAGAATTCATTGCGCTCAAGAGCCTGGCCTGAGAGCGCTTCGAGATGTCCTTGCGCTTTGCTAAGTAGGCCACTATGTCATCTGAAGCGACTTCAGCAGGAGGCAAAGGCACAATGTCGAAAAACTCCCGCAAGTCAGAGACATATGATGCCACCGTATTCGGCGACATCGCCCTCTCTATTCTCAGATAGTCCGAGTAATCCGATATTATCTTCCCCGTCAGGTCCATCTACAGCGTACTGTACTTCTTGCCGTAATCGAGCTGCTGCCTGAGATAGTCGTCAGCGTAGACTATCTTGTAATCGACAACCTTGCCATCTTTCTCTACTGGCACGATGTCCGGATTCACGAAACCACCGTAAGGCTTCAGGCCCAGCGCATCATAACGAGCCTTCACTTCCTCGTGAAGCTGTCTGTCGATATTCACGGCATAAACATCAATCAGGTTCTTCCCTGCCTTGTAATCTCCTTCAGACTTTATCCTTTGGATTTCAGCGAGCAGCTGGGCGAAAAGCCCGCGAAGCGCCTCGTAGTCATGGATCACGAAATAAGTCTTTCCTTCTTTCTTAACCTTCTGGATGACATTGTTCTGCGCCCCCTTCTCGTAGCACCATTCGGCGATGAGCTTGCGATTCTGCATGTGAGCCTCCGTGACCGTGCGCCCTAGCTCGATCCTGTTCAGCTGGACCATCAGCCCGTTACGGATATAGCTGTCATATTCAGCCTTGTAAGCCTCCCCGTCTGGCATTATGCCCAGCTCGACCAACTTGGGATCTGCGGCATAATACAGGCCGAAAAGGTCTGCCCTTGCCTCTTCCAGGGCAGACTGATATTCTCCCAGAGCCGTGGAAGAAACGCCCGGCAGAAGCTGTCCCGATCCATGCCCCAGGCATTCATGCAGGTCGGTATGGATTTCATCGGCGTAGGAGCCATATTTCTTGTACCTGTCTATTTCTTCCTGCGAGTACGCAAACTCGTTCAGAGCACTGGCAGGTGATTCCTGCGCAGCCATGTCGTAGGCATGGGTGATGTTGGCGATGGTCACCGACTTCGAGCCGTAATCCCTGCGGATCCAGTCCGAGTTCGGCAGATTTATCCCGATAGGGGTAGACGGATAAGTAGCACCGGCTAGAGCCACGGCGTTTACCACCTTTGCTGACACACCTTTCACCAGAGGCTTCTTGAAGCGCTGGTCAATCGGAGAATTGTCTTCGAACCATTGAGCATTGGCGCTCAGCACCTCAGTGCGAGCCGACGCAGCCGAATCCTTGATGTTCACATATCCCTCCCAAGTGGCTTTCCTGCCGAGCGGGTCGTCATAGTCTTCGATGAAACCGTTTATGAAATCTACGTGCCCGATGGTGTCCTGAACCCACTCTACGTTGAAGTCGTCCCAGAGCTTCAAATCTCCTGTTTCATAATATTCAATTAATAGGTTCAACGCCCTCTTCTGAATCTCATTCTCAGCCACTTCGGCTGCCTTTCCTAATTCAGCGACTATCTTCTCCAAGGCATTTGAATATATTCCGCCAACCTTCCAAGGCTCTTCCACGACCTTGCCGCCCACCTTCACGACTTTGGTATTAAGGCCATAGGCGACTGGGGTAGTATCATTCGGATCCATTATGGAATTGTAATAGTCCTCTACCTCCTTGCGAGTTACGCCGTCATAAAAATTCACGGCAGAGAGAGCCACGATGTCGCCACTGGAAGAGGTTGAGCGCCGTTGCGGATAGATGTCCTTTGAATATATCACATTCAGCAGCGTGTCGGCTTTCCCGCCTTCGCCGATTGCCTCCATCAGGCTCTTGAAATATTCCTTCGAGCATTCCGGAAAGAACTTGTCCTCGGCATAGTGATGATGCATGCCATTAGAGAAAAAGAGTCTCTTTGCATACACAGTGAATTTCTGGAAATCCTCGCTGTCCCGATCGCCTTTATATTCATTTAATATATCCTCAACCGCATGCCTTACAGGCAGGTTCCATTTGCAGTACTGATCCCAGGTGATGTCTCTGCCGTACTTCGCAGCCTCTGAGAGATGGTAAGCATATTCTTTCTGCCTCAGCGTCAAGTCTTCCCAGCCAGGCACCTGATAGCGCATTACCTTCAAATCCGCAAATTCGTCCAGCAAATAATGAAAATCCTCATTCTGAGCCGTCCGCTCATCTTTCTGTCCCCCATGACCACATGCGCTCAGCAATGCAGCCACACCGAAAATTGTCAGCATATTCTTTAAATTCATAAGTCAAGATTTTTCTTGAGCATTAAATATACGAAAATATTTGCGACAAATGGATGACAGATAAAAGATAAACCCATCAAAATCGAATGATTAAGGGATGATTCAATGTGCGGGTGAAGGGACTCGAACCCATATGCACTAGGCACCAGATCCTAAGTCTGGCTTGTCTACCAATTTCAACACACCCGCAAAACCTTTCGAGAAGAGAATCCGATGATGTGAACGAGATTCTCACGGGGAAAAGGACTTATGGAAGCTGCCCGATTCCGAGCCCGAAAGGACTGCAAATTTAAATATATTTTCTGAAAAACCCGAATTTTCCGCAGACTAATTATAGACTATTTACCATAATGCTATTTACTTTCCGTTTCCGGAGCTGGGACAACTGCGCTGCTGATAATCTTTTCAAACGCTTTCATGATGCCTTTCTCGGACGTACTGAGCGAATCGGTCTGAGCCTCAGAAGAATAGTCAAGCTGAGATTTTTTCTTCTCTATCGCCTCTTGAGACTGCTCAGTCCGCAGCAATGCCTGGTCGACCCCGCTTTGATAAATATTGTGAATTGAATTCACGAGATTGAGCCTCAAGGCATCAACCTGATCTTCAAACGATGGCAGTCTGACGCTCTTGTACTTAGCTCTTCCGAGCCTCCATCCCCAGTCGGAGAACGAGCCTTTCAAATTCACCCCGAAACGGAACGGAATAGGAGAGCGTAAAGCAGAGAAGTGGTACTTAAAATTCTGGTCGAACTTCTGCATGCCGCTGAGAGCCAAAGTATATCGGTCCACCTTCAGAAGGAATGGGAAAATTTCCAGCTTATTATCCTTCAATATGCCTCTTATGGACATGTCTGCAATAACGCTCGAATCCCTGTTCTTGAACATCAGCGTCTTGCGAAGCTTGTCCACTTCCTCGCCACCCTCCAGCAGCAGGTTCTTGCCATCGATCTTTACGATGCCATTCAGGGTAGGAAGCAGGATATTCATTTTCTCATCTATCGTGGCAGTAGCAGCCATCTCGCAATCCAGCAAGCCGTTGAAAGCCTTTAACATTGGCACGATGCTGTCCACTGCCGGAAACAGATGAATGACTTTCTCGGCAGTGATGTTGGAAAGCGTGAGATCGAAGCCGGCTTTCAAGTCTTTCTTCGTCTTCGTGGAATAGAAGCCTTCCAGATATGCCTCGCCCATATTCGTCATCATCAAGGTGTTCGTCAACTGAAGGCAACGTTGCTTCATCTCTATGTCGGAAGAGAGATATGAAGTTTCCAGATCCGAATATACGACCTTGTCGGCCTGAATATTCACTTTAGCATTAAGGTTGGAAGGCAAAATCACTGTTGAGCGCTCTATGACGCTGTCCAGAACAGCTTTCTCTATCACCTTTTTCATATATTCATTGTCTGCGACGGACTCGTCAAGGCTCTCCGGCTTTACGAACTTGCTACCGGCGTTCAAGGCTTGCAATATCTCATCCACGTCTATCAGTCCCGCATTCACGTTCAAATCCAAGTTCAGAAGCGACCTGCCTCGCCCAGATAGAGCGCGCCTAAGTCCGGTCAGCGAACCTCTGACAGAAAGCTCCGAATTTCCAGAATGAGCAGAAACGTTGGCCAGCTCCAGCTTGTCATTGCTGAGCCTGCCTTCGAAATCTGAAATCTTGTTTTCCAACGGGAAGTATGGGGTGATCACGGTTCCTTCATCTATCTTGAACTCTGCCAGGAAGTCCCAGTTGCGAACGTATTGCGCCATCGCTTCGCTCAAATGGATGTCTATGTCCTTCTTTTTGAAATCTTCCTCGGAAAGGTAATCCGGAACGGACCGGCCAGCGCTCAGCAATCTGAAGGCATATCTGAAAAGCGAATCTCTAGGAACCAAAGGATAAAGCTTGTGGAGAGAATCCAGTTTCTGCCTCCTGCTAAGCTCTGCGCTGTCATCAGGATGCGCAGACGCAGTCAGTTTGATACCGGAAACAGAATACCTGTCCACGCCCGAGCGCAAGACCGCCCCATCATAATTGCAATTCAGGTTCAGATAAGGAATAGTCTTGCAGCCAGAGACTTCCGGCCTGTAAATGAATATGTTGCTGGCATCTTTGACCCCGACGAACACGGAATCTGCTCCTCTGAGACCGATTGCAGCCACTTCCAAATGGCCGTGGAGAGGGTGCTTCCCGGGATTCGACTTGATCTCGTTTTTGGAATTGTGGGCAAGAAGTTTCACGCCACTCCCCCGTATGAACATTGACGAGCCGTATGTGGCGAAAAGGCTGTCGGTCTCGGCTCTCAGGCAGGTGACATTCTCTGCTCCATTCTCATGGTCTCCATCCTCTTCTCGCCCAAGATTGACAGAAGTCGATCCGAGATACGCCAACAGGGTGTCGCGCGGGATGCTGATCTGGATGCCGCTGCTCTCCATGGTGCCAGACAACCCACAACCAGAGAAGTTGTATGCATCTAGCTGAGACAGGCGGGTGGTTCCCGAAACATTGCCAGCTAAATTCCCAGAAATGGAAATTCCCAGGCTGTCAGGGAAAAGATAAGACAGAGAGTCAAGATCCACTTTGATGTCGCTGTCCAGCGTAATTGACGGATCGCTGTCCAGAAGGTTTTCACACGACCCGGAAAGACTCAGATCAATGCCCCTGAGCGAAAAACAGAAATCGGGAATATTGGCACGTAGTTTCTCGTTCTCCGTCTTCAAAGTCAAATCCAGATCCAAGACTCCCGTCTCGCCCATGCCCTCGTAAGTAATCTCGGAGCGAGGAATCTGTAGGCGCACGGACATATCCGGGAAAACGCCTTCGGAATATTCACCGTCGCAATGAGCATCGAGGGTGATGGTGGCATCGGTGTCGAATTTCCCAAGAATCGGGAAGTTGTCCTTGAAAGCCGATGCTATCTCGCTCACTCTCTGCTTGTCGATAGAGAGATCAGCCTTGATGCAAGGCTTCTTCCCGCTCAACCTGAGATAGGCATCTCCCTTAACGAGAACGTTTGCCACAGAGACGGACAATTCCGGCACGTCCAGGGTTTTTTCTGCAAGATCCGGCTTGATGAGGCCGCCAATGTTAATCGGAATCACCATCCTCCCATTGGATCTGAGGGCAAGGAAGGCCTTGGAATTCATACCTACATCGAAATATTCGCCATGATTCTTGATCCTCATCTGATCCATTGCGAAAGCCACCGTATCAGCGGGCAGCCTTCCGGCAAAGAATAGAGAATCGAGAGACAGCGATATGTCGGTCTTCCTGCCTTTCTCGGTCGTAAGGCGGCCATTGAAAAACAGTTCCTTCAGGGACACGGTGCCGAATATTGTGTCGGCAGGATTCGTGTACACGACGAAAGGCCTCTCCGACAGGCGCACCCTGGACACGGAAATCGGTGGCAGCGGATGCGAAGAAGTATCTGAACCGTCTCCCAATGGGAATTTGAACACATTCCAGTTAGCGTTCAGAGAATCATATTGATGGGCGAAGACCCTGGGGCTCGAAAGCTCTGCCAGCCTGATACGATATTTCCCGAATATCAGCGAGACATAATCGATCGCCGCCGAAAATCTGTCGAAGTGGGCCAGGGTGTCGGTCTCGGTGCCCCTTCCCTGCCTCATCAGAAAATCGTTAACGCTCAGAGAATCATCGAAAGACGAAAATCTATCATGAGGATAAGTTATAGAGAAGTCGTCGATCGTGACGTTGAAATAAGGAAAGCTGCGGAACATAGATGCGGTGACCTTGTCGAACACTATGGAGCCATCGATATATTCAGAAGCAACTGCGTTCACGACTCTGGTCATGACCTTTGAGTTCAGCAGCACCTGGAGGGCTATGATGACAAAAGCCCAGATGCCAAGGATGCTGAACAGGACAGCCCTTAGCGCAGCATATTTTCTTTTTGGCCTCATTTCCCTTACCATTTTCCACAAATCAGTGTTTTAAGCAAAAATACTAAATATTATTTGTTAAATTAGCGCCAAACTAACAGCAATGAAGCTAATATATTCAATATTAATCTCGGCATTTTTCTTTTGTCTTCCAAATGCCGCCGTCGCATCAGATGATATATTCGTAAGCCCGAGTGGCAATGACTCTGCCTCTGGCAATGCCTCCAATCCTCTGGCGACCGTGGAGGCCGCTCTAAAGAAGGCTGCCGAAGGCACTACCATCCATCTTGGCGAAGGAATATTTAGGATCACCCAACCAATTGAAATCTCAGCCACCGACATCAGCATCATAGGCGCCGGAATGGGCAAGACATCTATTTCAGGAGCCGTAGAGCTGCCTCATTTCAAGGAATATGCTAAAGGGATATGGTATATTGACTTATCTGGCTCTCTGCCATGCACTGGCCCTATCAGGCAGCTTTTCGTGAACGGGCGAAGAGCTGTGCTGGCCAGAACTCCCAATGGAATAGAGTGCTTCAAGACAGTAGGTGGCTCAGAGGTGCTAATCGACACTACCTCAGATAGAGGTGCGAGACAAGGATTGTCCGCCGGCTTAATCACGCTAAGCCCAGAGCAGCTAAAAGCTTTGGACGGCATAGACAAATCGAATCCTCAGGATGTCATCATAACCCTACTCCATAAATGGGACGTGACGAAACGAGCCCTCTGGTCCGTGGACGACAAGAAATCAATCATGTACTTCGCCCAGAACAGTCAGAAGCCGTGGAACCACGTATGGGAAGTATCGCAATTCTATTTCGAAGGCGATAAATCCTTCATGGACGATGCCGGGGAATATTTTTATGACGAAGGAGAGATGAGGCTCTACTACATGCCTCGCGAAGGTGAGACCTTGGAAACCAGCACGGCTGAAATTCCTGTCGTCAGGCAATTCATGAATATAAAGGATTCCAAGAATATAATTTTCAAGGACTTGACTTTTGAATATTCCAGATTGCCACTTTCATGGAAAGGGTTAGATCCAAGTCAAGGAGCTGCCGCTTCGGATGCATCCGTAATGATTTCCGGCTCGCAAGGAATATCATTTACAGATTGCGAGGTCGCCCACACAGGGAATTACGGAATATGGTTCAAGGAAGGATGCGAGGAATGTTCCGTAAGCCGCTGCTACATACACGATTTAGGCATCGGAGGAGTGAAGATCGGCTCTATGTCGCTTTCAGACCCAGTGACGAAGAACGTCACCGTAGACAACTGCATCATTAAGGATGGCTGCCACGACGTGGAGTGCGGCGAGGGGGTGATAATATTTCATTCATCCGACAACGCCGTAACTCACAATGAGATTTGCGACTTCTACTACACCGGAGTCTCGGTTGGCTGGGTGTGGGGATATACCCCTAGCCCTGCGAAGAGGAACAGGGTCGAATATAATCACATCCATCACATCGGCTGGGGACTGCTGAGCGACATGGCTGCAGTCTACACGCTTGGACTTTCAGAAGGCACTGTGGTAAGCAATAACGTGGTTCATGACATCCTCTCTTACGGTTATGGAGGATGGGGGCTCTATACAGACGAGGGTTCTACTGGAATATTGATGGAAAACAATCTGGTCTTTGGCTGCAAGAGTGGCGGCTTCCATCAGCATTACGGCGAGAACAACGTAATCCGAAACAACATATTCCTAAACCAAAGCATCGCGCAACTTGAGGCGACGCGGGTGGAAGATCACAATTCGTTCACTTTCACTTCAAATATCGTCTGCTACACTGATGGGAATATGTGGGGGAAGAATTGGGACAAGGTGCATTTTGTCGCTGACAAGAATCTCTATTGGCATTTCGGCGGCGAAGCGAGCTTCAACGGACAGAGCATTGGAGAATGGAGGAAGGCCACGGGGAAAGACCTGCATTCAATAATTGCAGACCCTGTATTCGTGAATATATCGTCCGGCGATTTCCGCATGCAGAACAAGAAGGCACTCAAGCGCATCGGCTTCAAGCAGTTCGACTGGACGCAGGCTGGAGTTAGTGGCAGTGACGAATGGGAAAACCTAGCAAAATACAATCCGGACAAAGCTCTGAGCTTCGACCGGATAAAATCTAATGTGCTGACGGGAGATTGATCAGCCTCTTCCCGAATTCTTTATCATCCTGCATAACCTGCTTCCGAATTCTGTCCTCGAAAGCAGGTTTTCTAGCGTAATGGGCATTCTCCAGCGCCAATAATGAGGCACCTCAGCAGGAACGTTTATACGCTCGTCCTTCGGGTCGCCTTGGTAACGAACTGCGGCATCCATCGAAGCCCAATCCTGCAATGGCAGGATGCAAAGCATTGATGGCGACAGCAGGTGCTGCTCTATGATTCTCTCGCAAACCCATGGCTCGCAGAAATACGGAGTGGCGCCATTGCAGCGCAGGACCTCGTGATAATACCGGTCAGTGAGCGTTCTATCTTCTTCCCACCAAGCTCTGAGAGTGGATGTGTCGTGAGAACTCGTCGTGCAGACTGACATGTAGGGATATTCTGCAGGGTCACCGAAAACTTCGCCTAACTTTTTAGGCATTCTCTGAACCTCGAGAGAAAGTATCTTGAACTCTTTCATGGTTTGGGGAACGCAGTCCGGAATCATTCCCAGGTCTTCTCCGCAGGCCATCATCGAAGTGGCTCCGAGTAAGGCGGAAAGCCTCTTCGTCGCAGTTTCTTTCCATAGCGAATCATTTCTGTGATAGAAGAAATCATCGTAGAGGGAGTTGAACCTTTCTTTGAAAGCATCGTTCAATGACCTGTAATCCTCTGCGCTCTTAGCCGAAATCCGCGGATGATACCAGCCATCGTGATGAGGATCAGGGACGAACAGCGATGAGTTCGGGTCAAAGCCCATGTTGCGTAATTCGCTGCCAGAATATGGCAGGGCTGGATTGAAGTGCCCATCAAGCCCGGATTTCTTATCAGCGGGGATTTCCCAGATTCGGAAGAATCCAAGAATATGATCGATTCTGAAGGCATCGAAATATTCGCTCATTTTCCTCAGGCGCTCTTTCCACCACCCATAACCATCCTTGGCCATCTCATCCCAATTATATGTAGGGAACCCCCAATTCTGGCCATCAGCGGCGAAAGCATCTGGCGGCGCTCCTGCCTGGGAATCGAGATTGAATAGCTTTGGGAAACGCCAAGTCTCGACGCTTGTCCTTGAGACCCCGATCGGAATATCTCCTTTGATCGCTATGCCTTTAGAATGAGCATATTCGATGGCCCCTTTCAATTGCCTGTCCAGATGATACTGCATCCAGCAATAGAATCCTTCATCGTCGGCATGCTCATGGCAATATTCATTCACCCTAGCCTCGTCATATTCGGAATATTCCTTCCATTTGCCGAAATCCGCAGTTTTAAAATGATCTCTTAAAATGCAGAATGCCGAATATGGCCTCAGCCAGTGGTCATTTTCCTCGCTGAATTTCTTATACTCTTCGCTCGAAAGCGTTTTCTTATCCTCTCGGAACAGTTTCCTAGCCAGCCTCTCTTTTTCCATCAGGACTTTCTCGTAGTCGAGATATTGCAAGGAATTAAGTTCCTTCTGTAATTTTTCATATTCCTTGTCAGGCTTCAGCCCTGCCGCTGTCAAAGAGAGATATAGAGGGTGAAGCGCAAAACTTGATATGGCGCTGTAAGGATAGGAGTCTGTCCAAGTCCTGGTCGTCGTAGTGTCATTTATTGGCAGCACTTGGATTATATTCTGGCCGGAATCAGCCGCCCAATCGGCGAGCTTTTTCAGATCCTCGAACTCTCCCACGCCGAAGCTCCCTTCGGACCGTAGCGAGAAAATAGGGATAACAGTGCCAGCCCCTCTCCATGGCTTCCTATCGAAATCAGGCAATAAGTTAAGGATAGCGAGGAAGCTGTCTTTTGCCGGCACTTCCGCAAGAAAATGGTTCGGCCCCGATTCCCACAGCTTTGGTTCCTCCGTCTTTGCATCCAAGATCACGAACTTGAATTCGAAAGGCTCGGCTACGTTCAAGAATATGGTTCTGTACGGTGGGTTCTCGTAACCAAGGGGAATGAATTTCTTCCAATCATCAAAGAGAGGGCCGCTCCCTGTCATAGCAAGCACCTCACCTGAACGTACGTCAGGATAGGAAAGCGTAAAAGAGACATTGCCGGTCACATTTGTTTCAACCGGCTTATTCTGGAATATGACATTCGTGAATGCCTTAGACCACAGCGGCAGATCATCAGGGGCATCCACCCAGCGGTCGCGAATCTGAAGGTTGAAATCGTCTTGATTCTTTATTTCATCAAAAGGGATGCGTATATCATGCGATCTCCACTCTTTTCTGATGACATTTCCATCTTTGAAGACAGAGAATGAATATGAGATCATTTGGGCGACATCTATGTCTTTGACAGATGCCCAGACTCCGTTTATGACCTTAATCATATTCTCGGGACCATTCCCGAAATCGATGGCGACGGTTTCCCCGTCATTAGTGAAATATTCAAGGCTTATGTCGACGTGCATATTCAGAAATTATTGGTGCTCTTCCCCTTACTGAAAATATTATACCCGAGCATCACGTTTTCGAAGAAAATTATATATTTTAAGTTTTTCGAGTATCAAATGCTCATTTCTCGAACGTGTACATGTTTACCTTATATATGCCGGAATATTTGAAACGCTTCTGCCATTCCGGCCAGAATCTGCGCTGGTGAGAGACGTCTGTCCAAGGGGCTGGGATTTCGAAGCCATATTCATGATATTCCTCATTTGGCATCCTGCCCCTTAGATAAAGCTGCTGGCCATTGTTCGTCTGGTCCCCGTTCATGTATACCTTTGTCTTCCAGCCATCTCCGTCTTTCTCTAGTTCCTCTGTCTTCCACATATATGCTTTCTTCTGCGCATCGGATGATGAAAAAGTGACGTACGCCCCTACTCCGGCGAACAGGAACTCATCATCACCGGTCTGAATAGCCAAGCCGTGGCTAAACCGTTCCCCCTTAATGTACCATACCTTGAATTCATAGCCGCCAAGCTCGAATGTCTCCACAGAATCTTTCTCGCTCTGGCGAAGGAACCCATGCATTCTGCCCGTCCCCTGATATTCAGCGACTAACGGCAATATCTCGCCCAAAACCTTATATTCCCCTAAGAAATAAGGATCATCATACACATCTTCTATTGCGAAAGGGGAATAGCACATTGCATCCCTCTCGCCGAAAGCATAGTAAGCAGGCCCGGCAATCCTCTGCGTCTCAGGTATGAAAAGTGGGTTGTCCTGGCGACTATAGATTCCGCAGATGCCCTTGAAATCAGGATCATAAAGATCTGGAGAGATCCAGTCAAGATGCTTCGCCATGGCTTTATAGATGTCCAGCACTTTGGGCACAGGCCCTCCGGCAGGCCAGTTCCCCGGTTTCTGGTCATCATTCACCAGCCAGGCATTCGCATACATTGGCAGGTCGTAACTCTTCTTCCCAGCAGCCGTAACATTGTCAAGATATTCAGAGAAAGCCACAGCCAGGCAAAACTGCCTGGCGTCATCATTGTCTCCGAACACCTGGATCCACGTTCCTCCCATCTTGCACCCATTCTCAGTCCATCTCTGCTTGAGCCTTGGCAGCAAAGAGTCATAGTTGGCCTTGAGGTATTCAGTAAGGTCATTTGGCACTTCAGCCTTAAAAGCAGCGATTCCTGCCTTGCTATGGTCCATCTCACTCATCACCCCACATTCGTTCTCAACTTGGATCACGGAAATCCACCTGTTGGCATCATGATCACGGATATATTCCATCATCTTAGAGAAAGCCCTGGAATCGGCTTCCATCGCCGCCTTGCAATAAGGGCTGATTACATTCATGTTTTCTCCCTTAGAATCCCTGCAACGGAAATACTTCTTTGTGTCTGACTTCACCCACAGTGGGGCATAGCCCGATTCCCCGTTCTTCCAAGTCGCAAACCATGCCAGGACGACATGGATGCCATGCTTGTCTGCAGTTCGGATTATATTATCGATGGAAGAAAAGTCGAATTTCCCTTCTTCCGGCTCTATCAGGTCCCACTCGGCGGTAGCCACGACGGAGTTCAATCCCATGGCTTTCACGGTCGTCACCGCCTTGTCAAGCGACTCATATGTAGAGGATGTGGAATTGTGAAGCTCACCGGCAAGCATAAGGATTTTCTCGCCATCCTGTTCAAGATGATATCCCTTCCCATCGTGAATCAACTTGATTGGCTCAGTCGCAAACGCCAAGGATGATGGGAATAACAAGAATACACAAAAGATGATTAAAGTTCGGATTGCATTCATGGAATTGATCATTAATTTCTCGTCATACGAAGATATGCATTATTTGCCTATAATGTGCGTAAGAAATGATTATTCATGCCGAGGAAATTTCGAATCCAAAGAGAAAACAGGAGATATCTGACATGAAACAATCCTGAAGATTGCGTAAATTTGCGTCATGCAAAAGAAAGATTTGGAGATAATGGCCCCAGCGGGCAACTTCGAGTGCCTTCGCGCTGCGATTCAGGGCGGAGCGAATTCGATATATTTCGGAATAGGAAACCTGAATATGCGCTCGCATTCGGCGAATAATTTCCAGCCGTCTGATCTACAGGAAATCGTCCGCCTGTGCAGGGAAGCAGGCGTAAAGGCATACATGACTTTGAATATCGTGCTTTACGAAGAAGACTTGGAGCCGATGCGAAGGGTTTTGGATGCTGCGAAGGCGGCTTGCGTTGATGCAATCATAGCTTCTGACATGGCGTGCATCTCATATTGCAGGCAGATCGGTCTGGAGGTGCACATCAGCACTCAACTGAATGTCTCCAACGTCGAGGCGCTTAGGTTTTATTCCCAGTTCGCAGACGTGGTGGTACTGGCCAGGGAACTAAACCTGCATCAGGTGAAACATATTCATGAAGCCATAGAAAGGAAGCATATCACCGGGCCTTCCGGGGAGCTTGTGCGTATTGAAATGTTTGCTCACGGGGCGCTATGCATGGCCGTTTCCGGGAAATGCTACCTGAGCCTGCAAACTTACGGAGCTTCTGCCAACCGAGGGGCATGCTATCAGCTGTGCCGCCGCGGCTACGAGGTGACCGACCTGGAGACAGGGACGAAACTGAATATCGACAATAAATATATCATGTCGCCTAAAGACCTCTGCACCATTGAATTCATGGACAAGATCATTGATGCCGGGGTTCGCGTTTTCAAGATAGAGGGGAGGGCTAGGAGCGCTGAATATGTGAAACGCACGGCAGAGTGCTACAGAAAGGCAGCGGATGCCGTGTGCGATGGAACATACACTCCTGAATATGCGGCATCGTTGAAGTCCAGGCTTGCCGAGGTGTTCAACAGGGGTTTCTGGGATGGCTATTATCAGGGTGCCAGGCTGGGTGAATGGAGCAAGGTTTATGGAAGCCAGTCTACCCGCACGAAGATTTACTGCGGTAAAATCACGAATTGGTTCGATAAAATCGGCGTCGCTGAAATATTGATTGAGTCTTCCCCGCTGCACGTAGATGATGACATTCTCGTGACAGGCTCTACCACTGGCTTATTCGAAGGCACGGTTTCAGAAATCAGGGTCGACCTGAAACCTGTTCCGGAAGCCACTAAAGGCAGTTTCTGCTCCATCCCGATCATTTTTCCTGATGACTGGAAAGGCGAGCGCAAGCTTCGCCGCGGTGACAAAGTCTATCTTTGGCAGAAAGCCAAACAGGACCGCCAGCAACCTTCATCGCCTGCACTGCCGTAAAGGAAAGCCAAATAGAACGGCCAGCAACCTTCATCGCCTGCACAGCCGTAAAGGAAAGCCAAATAGAACGGCCAGCAACCTTCATCGCCTGCACTGTCGTAAAGGAAAGCCAAATAGAACGGCCAGCAACCTTCATCGCTTGCACTGTCGTAAACGGACCAATTCAACAGCCTGCACTTTCGACTAGGCTGTCCTTGATAAATTTCGCAGATGACTGTCGAGGGGCAGGCCGCCGAAGTGATTCCTTGGCAGGGTGTCTCGACATCGGCCACATTTTTACCCTACGATGTCGCGTGGCACCCTTCCACAGCACGCTACAGGCCATATTCAGCGACAGGCCTTTGCGAAATGGATATGTTACCGAATCATAAAAAATGACTTTACATATAACATTGCGTAAGGCAGTGTTTCATCGAGTGTGTCCGGAGCCGGTCCCTCGGACTCTTTAGATATGCAAATATAATCAGTTTTCTTTTGGTTCGTCATCGTTGGCAACGGCCGAAGCGGAGCGAGCCATTTCAGCGAGCTCGCGCAGCTTCGGATCGTAGCAGCCGGAGGTCGTATATTCCGGCTGCGGTTCCGCCTTCTCTGGAGGGAACAGCGTTTCATCCAGATCAATTCTAGGCACCTGCCGCAGGTACGATTTCTTATCCATGGCCGTCTTTCCCATCAGCAGAAGGACAGATTCT
>Ga0256406_1003798_pt1 | contig 18191 bp, 10 predicted proteins | sample RumenRJG_03DNA_FD_185986 | JGI IMG/M metagenome (GOLD analysis project Ga0256406, IMG submission 185986) | Bovine rumen microbial communities from Lethbridge, Alberta, Canada - RJG_03 | ecosystem: Host-associated > Mammals > Digestive system > Stomach > Rumen | place: Canada: Alberta | collected...
GTAGCTCAAGAAAGAGGGCGACATACTGCTAAGCCAGAGATAGGGTGCCGGCGTGCCGAGGTAGGACAGATGGTAATAGATGCCGTTACCTCCACTTCGTTCCTGCTCTTTCGGTGTGGGTAGTTGCCGGATATAGCCGAAATTGTCGTCCACCCAGCAGAGCGTGACGTCGTCCGGTATTTCGAGCCCCTTGTTATAGAGGGTGAGCGCTTCTTTGTAAGGAAGGTATATTTGGGGTATCTGTTCGGGATCGCCTATTGAGTCACGAAGTAGCTTACGCTGGTCGGCTATCAAGCCAGTAATACCCTTAATGGCTTCAGCGTCGGAGCTGTAACCCAGGAGGGGCTCGTCTTGAAAGCCACGGGTGCTGATGTCGTAGATGGCTTCATGCCCGCGACTTTGACCAACTCTCTGTGCCCAGTAGTTCAGCATCATGTCCTTATTAGTGGAGTAGCTGTAATTGGAACTGTTGCCGCCAAAGCGCGGCCACTCCCATAGGTTGTCACGAAGCATGGGGTCGCCGGAACTCATAATGAGTCCATAGTCGTCGGCTACTTTAATGTTTTCGTTAAGACTCCAGAAAGCTCTTGAGGCTCCGTGCTTGGCTGGCCATAGCGTATTGGCGCGGAGGCGCAACATGAGCTCGGCTATTTTCTGATAGGTGTTGGGGCCGATGCTGTTGTATTTGGCATCTATTCCCTTCCTTGCCCAGGGCAGGAGGCCCCAGTCTTCATCATTAATAAAAATGCCTCGATATTTTACCGATGGTCCCTTCTCTATGAGACTTGTCCCCTCCACGCTAAGGGTTGATTTATGTGTGGGCGTGACATCAGCCCACCAGACGTAGGGTGATACCCCCATCATGCGTGATAACGAAAGTAGTCCGTAGGCAGTACCACGCGGATTGCTTCCACAGACGATGAGGGCTTTGCTTACTTGGGGGTAAGGGTTGTCTATGACTATGATTTCGAAGGCCTCCCACAGATTTTCAATCTCATCTGTGTTTATCTTTCCTGCTTCTACTAATTGACTTATAAGTCGTGACTGTCCGATGGTTCCGGCAACAATAGGATAGCTGTTGGGCAATATGCTGTCGGCTATGCCAAGTGCGCTACCGGTGATGGCTTTGACATCTTCGGAAAGCATTCCGGATGCAGTATGCACTACTTTGGCATCAAGGCTGTCGACGATAAGGGTGGCGCTGGCATTTGGAGTGACGATGGGGAAGTTACCCTTTCCAAAAGTGTCGATCACCCTAATGTTTCCAGCATATAAGAGAGATGCGGTGAGGGTTCCGAAGATAAGCAGGCACAATTTGCGTAACATGACAGATGGGGTAAATAGTCTTTGTGGTGTGTGGTTGAGGGTGTGGAGGAGAGAGGATACCGACCGTATTAAGAGAGTAAAGGATGTCCTTCCGTACAATAGGGACAAAGCCCTACTGCACAGAAAAGACATGCCTTAGGTTTACTTATTAATCCATTTCTTACCGTTTAAGATGATGATTCCTTTGTGGTTCTTCTCTACCCTTTGACCACTTACATTATAGTAATTCTGGGTTCCGGTGCATTCGTTCTTGTTGATTGAAGAGATGCCGGTGGCAGGATTATCAATGACAATGGTCAGGTTTTGAGATGACGGATTGAGGATATAGGCGCTGGCTGCATTTACCTGAATGTCGGAAGTGGTAGCGACAGCCTTTCCCTCTGCATCAATCGTCAGCTTGGTTGCATCATTAGCTTTGATGTCTACAGGATTGAAGGTGCCGACGAAGGAATAGCCGTCTTTAACTACGGTAGCAGGAACGGCGTTGCTGATGACAACATCGTCGATTGTAAGTGGTGACGGGACTACATCATCCGGGCAGATGATATAGGGTACACCTGCTTCGATGCTCTTTACCGAAGTGAAGTGGAGGGTCGTTCCGTCGGCTCTGTCGAAGGCTGCCACCTTTACATTCTGACCGAAGATGGTGTGAAGATCGGTCTCATTGAGGGCAATGGGCAAGCATATCGTGCCCCAGCTGCCATTCTTTAATCCATGCTCCAGGGTGAATCTTACTTTGTAGTTCAAGGTCTTTACGTCATTTGCCTTTGTAGCGAAGAGCGTATCGGTAAGATTGGACTTCTTGTAGAAGCGGAAATAGTCGACATGGAAAGTGCCGTTGGTTTTATCGATGGTGCCATCAGCTTTCATGGCTCCAGAACGGATGCCAAATTCAAAGCTGGGTGTTGCATTATCGGTGGTCGGCTGCAGTGGAAAGTCTACGAACATCTCGTGTAGCTGACGATCTCTTTCCCAGCTGGCAGAGCGGTCGGACCAACCCGGATAGCCAGCATAAGAGGCGATTTCGCCTGAAGTGAGGTTCTTGTCGTATTCAGAGGATTTTCCGTAATACTGCACGTAGGACGTGGTACCATCGGTGGCATAGAGTCTGCACTGTCCGAATTGGGTAGCTCCATTTTTAGAAGCTCTTGGCTGCCAAAGGCGGCAGGAAACCTCATAGATGCCCGGTTCCAGCTTGCCTGCGTCGACATATTGATAGAGAGCTAAGTCGCTGATGGGATTCTCCTTTGCATTGAAATAGGCACATTCGTTCCCATCCAGAATGCGGACGAAGTTGGGATGGATACCATAGTCGTCGCTCTCGTTCTCCACGTTCCATCCGTAGGGCAGGTCAGTGATTTGCTGACCGTTGGCAGGTTCTCCGTCGGGATTAAGTTCAAAGCTGTTGTTTTGTATGTTTTGGTTGGTGAAAGCATCCGGGTCAAGTGCAGGCTGGTTGAGCACCTTCTCTACATGAAAATCGTCGGCCTTAAACCATCCCGTACCGATGCCTCTCGGATTGCCATTGCGATCGAGGCAGCTCGTACGGATGCCCAGTTGCAAGGATTCCCCCTTGTTAACTTGGATGTAAACAACCAAAGGACGAAGAATGTAAGAGTTGCCGACGCCCGGGGCATAGTTGGCAAAAGTCACGACATTGTCGGTAGCAGTGAGGTTGGAAGCAGCATTCCCGTCTTTGTCGGTACCTACATAATCTGCATTCTTGCCATAATACTGCACATTGGTGTGGGCATTATCCCCCTCGCCTGCTGTAGCGAAGAGGCAGCAGCCACCAAGAAGTTCTGTATAGTCACATCCGCTGTTTTTATAGGCATCAATGATATTGTTGTTTCCTTTCTTGCGATATTCCTGCCATAGAAGGCAGCTAATCTTGTAGAGTCCAGGTTCAAGCTTGTTGGCAGGAATGGTTTGGAACAGTTTCCAGTTTTCCTTGATGTCCGGTCGGTTGGGATCGTTGGCACTGGGGAATCCTACTGTTGATCCATTGACGTTTTCCTGCAGACGGAACCAGGTGAGGCCATGTCCATGCAGATAGGTGGCATCGCCATTGACGCCATAAGAAGAAGTGAGACCGAATTCAGGATAGTTGGTCGACCATCCGTAAGGAACTTGCTTGTTCACTCCGGTGGCACCAATAGGGACGATAGCCCCATTCTCATCTTGGATGAGTTCAAAGTCGGCGTTTACCAGCAACTTATTGGTCAGGTCGACCGACACGCTATTCTGCGCAGAAGCCGGTGTTAATGCTGATAAGAGAATCAGCGAGCTTAGTAATTGTTTAATCATAATAACTTATGTTAGAGAATAGATCTTATTAGTGTTGTAGTCGTTTAATGCTGCTTCCATCAGAATATTTGATGATTACAGTGCCTGCATAGTGGGCGCTGACCTGCTGTCCACTGAGATTGAACCTTGCTACTTCGGAGCGTTGCTTCTTGGTAAGTTCTTGAATAGCTGTGACACTGCTCTCAGAGACGGTGAACGAACTCTTCGTAAAGGGAGACCCCTCGTAGGCTGCATTGACAGTTTGTACACCCCAAGTATAATCGCCGGCCGGTAGGTTTATCGTGATTGAATGATTGCATCCAGCATTGCCAAGTGTCATTGTTTTCAGAATACCATCCTTGTTGCCGTCAATAAAAGACAGGGTTTGAGTAAGCAGTTTGCCTTGCGCATCCTTGACATAATAGTTATAGGTGCAGTTGGATTTTGCGGATGGACTTGGATTCCAAGTGAGACGGACAGCTCCTGCCTTGCCTTCAGCGTTAAGCGTAATCGGTGAAGCGGGTCTTTCAGCCTTCGTCTCACTGCTCAAATAGATGGTAGACCGTATTCCTTTATAGTCAGAGTTGAATCCCAAGTCATCGGTGGAGTAGCCAGCGTTGAAATAGTCTTTCTTGCCGTCTCCATCCCAGTCGGGAAAGCAAATTGTAGAAGAGGAGCCACCCGAGGTGAGGGCGTATTCTTTGAGATGACCGTTTTCGTTATGATAATAAAAGCCTACTTGTGACTGTATGTCTTCGCAACGACCCGCAGTGAATAGATCGTACAGACCGTCACCATCCCAATCGAAGAGCGCCGCTGAAGTGGGCGTGCTATTCTGAATGCGACCGAGAAGGTTGTTGTTGGTCTGCGTTGCAGTGCCTGAGTCATCGATGGAGAAAGCAATCCTGTCAGGGTTCTTCCGGTTCAGATATACGTATTGACGATAATGGGAGGTGCTTGCTACATTTGAAGTCGATCCTTGAATGAATAAGTCTAACCAGCCGTCATCATTGATGTCGGCAATTTGCAGACAGCCATTGGCCATATTGCGAAGTCCCAACTGTGAAGCGCTCAACTGCTGAAAGGTGCCCTTCTCATTGCGATAGAGAGCCACATAAGGTGTCGCACCGTTGTTCGTCGCTCCGCTGACTATAAAATCGGTATAGCCGTCATTGTCAAAATCAGCGGCTTTCACCATAGCGTGGGTTAATGTCAGGGTTGAATTCCAGGGTCTTACAGTGAACTGGTAGTTGCCTTGATTAATCAATACCACATTGGCGTGTTTCCCAATTACGACAATATCTGGTTTCCCATCATTGTTAAAGTCTGCCACGTCGGCTGTCTGGGGATCAATCGTGCTGATGTCCATGCTGCCACCATTCTCGTCGGATAAGGTCAGTTCTTGCTTGCTAAAATTACCCATTCCGTCGCCAAGGAATAATCCTTTCCTGGCAATGCCCTCTGCTGTGCTCAGACTGTCAAAGGTAAGTATGTCGACATTACCATCAAGATTGAAGTCACTTGGCGTGATGGACGGTCGGTAAGCTGTTTGCATGGAAGATGCCTTGGCCGTCCAAGTCTTGTTTTCTTCATTGTAAAGTAAAGTGTTGTTCTGATAGCCTTGTCTGCCTCGCCCTGCAATGATTAAATCCAAGCAACCGTCATTGTTCAGGTCGGCACAAACACTGGTTCCGTCGGTGACAGCGGTTTCTAAAGAATCGCATTTGTCGTATCCGCCCATGTAAAGCTTGGGTGAAATAATGGCAGAGTCAAGGTTCATGGTCACTGATGCGCTGGATGCTCGCATTGTGCCAAAGTAAACCCGACGTGTACCCTCACATTTGTTGTTTTTATAGCCATGAAAGACTATTCTCAGCGTGCCGTTCTTGTCGTAGAAAAATCCATTATGCCCTACTCCGTAGAGTTGACGTCCCAATTTGTCGTACGAAAGAATGGGATTCTGATAAATCTTGGTCCATAGATTGCCTTCTATACTATTCGTTCTTGCCACGCACACATTGTAATATATGCTGTTGTAAGTGTTAGCAGAGTACATCATAAAGTAGCGGGTTCCACACTTGATGACGCAAGGACCTTCCGTGCAGTGATAGCCGACGTGAAGCTCGTAGGACTCCGTTGCTTCCGTTACCTTCTCTATGGTTGACTCATCGGCTGTGATGTGGTCCGCATTAAGCTTGCACCGATAGATGCGGTTGGCGTTGTTCTCTTCTACAAAGAATAGCCATTGTTGTATCTGACCATTGGAAAGCGTGTCTGTAAATACCGAGCTGTCTATAGTATTGGCTCCTGTATTTATCATGGGTGTGTTGGATGCATCCTTGAATGGGCCTAAAGGGGAATCGGAGGTAGCCACATAGAGTTTATGGTTGGCAGAATAATACATGTAATATTTTCCGTCGAACTTATAGACTTCGGGTGCCCAATAAAGACTCCGACCTGTCTTTATGACATATCCCTCACGTTTCCATGTCTTCAAGTCTTTTGAAGAGAAAGCCTCAAACCCGCGATTAGGATTCCCAGCCCGTGTCCCATATAAATAATAGGTGTCCCCATCGAGCATTACAAAGGGATCTGCTGTTTTAACATCACTCTCAGGTATGTAATCAATAGCCCATGTATATACGGGAGCTAAAGTCATGAGAAGTAGAAAGAAGAACCTCATCATACAATACATTATAATTGTTCTTTGGGCCAGTGCCCAGACTTATCTGTATGAAGACAGACAAGTCTGGAGTGAGCCGACTGTTTACCACTGAATGCCTTGATCCTGGTCGGGTATGAGTGTGTTCAAGTCGCGCTGCAAAGTCAGCGAACCTGTTATCTGATACTTGAGCGGATAATTCGCAATGGTCGTATAATCAGTAAACTCGTAATCGATGTTCTCGATAGATATGATGGTGTGTTGCAGATAGGTCTTCACTTCGTCCATATCTTTGGATACCGAATATACCGGTCGTTTGTTTACCTTCAGGTGGATAAGGGGATTATCGGTGTAGACATCCACATAGTAACGATTCAGATGTTCTTTCTCTTTGGTGAACTTAAAGAATATCTTATAATCGCGTCGGTCAAGATAGTCGATGTCGCGTAGTCCGGCATAGAAGAAGATTGTAGAGTCGTTGACGACAAAGGCTCTTTGGTCCGAACGGCTTGCATGCTGTGACGGGTCATCCATAATAGTAGAGAGCAGCATAGTGCCAGAGTAATTGCCGGAAAAGTCATTAAAAGGCATAATCCTTAGAATTGCTTTCCGGTAATATTTTCTGGGGTTGGCTTCATAATCGTAGGCCTTGTCATCCAAAATAGAGATGGGCAGTACCCATTTCTCGGATTGGTCTAAGTCGCCCAATGAAAACGAGATGGGCAGCACGGCTGTACTCTCGCCAGCCGGAATAGTGATGGTTTCCGGGAAGGAGTAGTACTTTTGGGGGAGACACTTGAAATACAGTTCAGGTCTTCCACCGAACTTGCGGATATTCAGGTCGGCAAGCGTGTCGGTGTCAAGGGCTACATGGACGGTGCGCGCCTTGGAATTGGCAGTGGAGCCACTGACAATAAGAGGGAGCTCATAAGTGACTTTGCCTTCTGGTTTATAACGTATGTAAGTGTTAACGACTCCAAGTGAGTTAGGATTTGACTTAAATGATATTTCCTGCCTGAACTGCTCATCGGTGTAATTGTCATTGCAGGACGTCATGCTGAGTACTACTACACAGCATAGGACAAAGTATGCAAATATAGGTTTCATATTCTCTTCTCGTTAATATTATTCCGGGTAAGTCCAACCTGGGTTTTGGGTAAGTTTTGCATTACGTTTGAGTTCTGATTGCGCGATAGGCCAGAACCACATTTTCTTAGTGAAGGTGCATGGGAAGTCCTGTATCATAATAGGTGTATGGAAGACATCCTGCATCTTGTTGGTGGCCAGCATGTTGTAGCCCCACACAGGGATGGTTTCCTCTGTAGGAGCATCCATCCAGCGTCTCAGGTCGAAATAACGCTGTGTTTCTGCAAAGAATTCTATCTGGCGCTCACGCTTCAATTTAGTACGGAACGCTTCCTGATTAGCATAAATGTCAGCCGTATAATCGGGCAATCCAGCCCGGATACGTACGGGGCGGATACCTTTTTTCATCTCGTTGACATCGCGGCTTATCGCATAGGTTTTGCTGCCGTCCCAGGACTGTATCTCATAGCTACTTGTGAGCTCGTTAAGCGCTTCAGCATAGATGAGAAGAATGTCGGCATATCGAAGGTCCGGGTCGACACGCTTGCGGATTCTGGGATGCTGATAAGACCCTTCATCGGTGTCTGCGATATCATCAGGGTGGACATATTTCTTGATGCCGATACCTGTTTTGGGGTATCCACCTCCGGCGCGGTAACCATCGTTGGTTCCACGATAGTACCATACCTGTACGTCTTTTCTCTCGTCGGAGTTCTTGTCAAAGTTAAGCAGATTCCATATGCAGCCGTTATAAGCTACCGATGCGTAGAATCGAGGCTCTCTGTTTGCAAATTGCAGGGATACACCGTCGGGGATGTCACAGTATTTATAGTTGTCGCGCACATCATCATTCATATATCCTGTTACGCGTTGCGTACCGTTGCCTCGGCCAATCTCAGAGTCTTTTCCGGGGGCGTCAGTCCCATCAGCCATGTAGTAAGCATCCATTTGCTTCAGCGTCATACAGTGGGAGTTGTATCCGTGTGCCTCTACTAATGGTAGTTGATGCATTACCATTACGGTGATATCTTCACCTCCTTGGTTTTGGCCATGTGTGAAGATGATTTCAGGGTTTTCATTTCCAGGCACCTCACCATCAAAAATTGAGCGATAGGACTCAAATGGGTCGATGTTCTTCCACCCGTTGGGCCAGTCCTTATCCGAGAATTCTGCATCATAGGGGGGCGTTATGGTAATGGGATAAGCATATTCGTCGCTCGATTTGGTTCTCGTATAGGCTACATAGAGAGAATAGCGATTCATCTCCATGACGTCTCTTGCTGCGGCAGCAGCCTTAGCCCACTTTTTCTCGTCATAATTGTCCGGCAGAAGGTGTTTCCCTGTGTTATCCACCATCTCTGAGGAATATTCTTTAGGTGCTTTGCCGTTCATTAACGGGCTTGCTGCGTAGAGCAGTAGTTTAGCTCTAAGTCCCAATGCCGCACCACGTGTCGGGCGGGCTATTTCCTCAGCAGGTCGTGTGAGCGGCAGTGTCTTTGCTGCTTCTATGAGTTTGTTCTCAATGTAGGCCACACATTCATCATAAGTACTTCTGGGAAGAGCCAGGTCTTCATACTCCTTAGTATAATCCATGATGCCATTGTCGGGTATGATAGGAATAGGGCCATACATGCGTAGCATATACCAATAGAAATATGCAATCAGGAATTTTGCTTGTCCCTTGAAATCTGCAATCTCTTCCTGTGTATACACTTTGCATTCGTCGATGTGCTGCAGGAATATGGAAGCCTGACGAATGCCTCGGTAGCAGGCCTCCCAGGTCCGGGCTGAATTGTCCTTACAGCCATATTCGGTATAAATGCCGTTGCGCCATTGGCCGTAGTCATTGGTCTGCCCCGTGCGATCGGAGTATGCCATATCATCGGCAAAGTTGAATGGGTTGTAATTCTTGCTGCTTATTTCTTGAACAAAGTTATTGCCGTAGTATTGGTAAGCCTGGGCAAGAAAGCGGTTGACATAGTCCTTGTTACTGAATACATCTTCCGTTGTCATTCTTTCTTTCCAGAGATACTCAGAGTCTAAATAGTCTTTACAGCCTGTTAGGCAGGCAGAGAAACATAGCAGGAGCGGTAATATGTTTATCTTTTTCATTGTTTTGCTTTTTAGATGTTTATTGAAAAACCGAGTGAATAGGTTCGGCTCAGTGGATAGTTCTTTCCGTTGGAACTTCCCATTTCCGGATCCCAAAGCTTAAATTTCGACCAGGTAATCAAGTTCGTCCCAATGAAGAACACACGGAGCTGGTTGATGTGCATATACCGCAGCCATGTTTGGGGAAGGATGTAGCCGATATCCAATGTCTTCAGTCGGATATAAGAGCCATTGCGCAGCCAGAATGTAGAAGCTCTGTAGTTATTGGCGGCTCCAGAGGTCATGTCGCTGGTTCCATAACTGAGCCGGGGATAGGATGCATTCGGATCTTCGGTATCAGGTGTGCCTGAAATCTCACGGGATATCCATCTGTTACCATTTGCCATTTCCTTTAGGATGTTGCCCCAGCCGTCGGAGGTGCTGAACATATATACAGTAGATCCATTGATAAAATAAGTGGACTTTCCGACACCTTGAAAGTGCATGTTGACATCTAATCCTTTCCACTTGAGGGTGGTACCAAATCCATAGGTTAGATTTGGACGCGTTGTGGCTCCGATCGCTACGCGGTCGCCGTCATCAATGACTCCGTCACCATTGACATCCTTATATTTAATGTCACCAGGCATGTATTCTCCGAATGTTTGCTTAGGACTATTGCGGATTTCATCATAGTCCTTGAAGAGTCCGAGAGCCACTAATCCGAAAGCTTGGTTCACGCGATGGCCCTTCTCCATTCGATAGGTATATATTGTGGGCTCCTCATCTCGATCCAGTATTTCATTCTTACTGTATGTCATGTTGGCACGGACGGTTACGTTCACCTGTCCGAAACGATGCTTAAAGGCTATGTTGCCATCGAAGCCATGCGCTTTAACAGCTCCTACATTGCCATGCGGAACACCATTGCTGATACCGACCATCATTGACAAATACTGTCGGTTCATGTAGATACCGGTACGCTTTTCAGAGTAAAGGTCGAACGAACCCGTAAATTGATCCCGGAAGAATGAAAAGTCAATACCCAAGTCACGCTTCTTTGATATTTCCCAAGTTACATTAGGTGAACCTATTTGTGAATAGTAGATACCGGTATAAGAGCGATCATAGCCGTAGTCGCCAAAATTGAAGACATTGCCGCTGGTTTCAGAAATGGTGTTCAGATAGGGGAAGCGGTTGCTGTCGCCCAAATTGTCGTTGCCAGCCTTACCCCATGAATAGCGAATCTTGAACATTTCAATCCAAGGCAGCTTTTCCTTGATGATAGGTTCTTCGGAGATGTTCCAAGCACCTGATAATGCTGGGAAGAATCCGAATTGATGATGCTTCTTGAAGTTCTCTGACCCTGTGTAGCCAAAGTTGAAGTTGAGATAGTAACGGTGCTTCCAGTCATAAGCTACACGTCCTGCAAGGCCTTGGTTGCGTCGGTCGATGCCGTTCTTTAGGTCGGAGCCGATGCCCTGCGTCTGGATTTTCGCTTGTTGGTTGTACTTCAATACAAGGTTTACGTTATGTGCCTTGTTGAATGTGTGACTGTAGTCGATTTGCCATTCCAAGAATTCGTTTCTGGAACCGTTGGAGCCCGACGACTGAGTCATCTGCTGGACTTCAGCGATTCGCGTGAAGACAAGATTGCCGTCGTTGTCGCGGAAGCGAGGTTGGGCCTTGTATTGTGCAGGCCATTTGCGACGCTTTATATAGTTGCTGTTGTAGGTGTCATAACCGAAGCGGAAGGTGAACTTCAGGCCTTTCACTAAAAAGTCAAGCCGCTGAATGAAATCGAGTGTGGCTTGGATGTTGTTCGTCCAGCTTTGGTTATAACCCGTTTGCGTAGCGGATACCCATGGATTGAAAGCGTCGTGGTCGTTACCATCTCCCCATGCGGGCACATAGCCATTGGAATACTGTATGGGGACCATGACAGGATTATAGCCCATCAGAGAGTTCCATATTGCGTTTGTGCCGTTTCCTGGATCGTTAACCTTAGCCAGAGAGCCTGACAAGCCTACTTTCAGCAGTGAGGACTTAGTGATGTCGACGTCGAGGTTCATTCTATAGTTCCATTTCCTATAGTTTGAGTTCGTGTTATAGTTCTTCAACGATTCGTCAACTCGGTAGATACCCTGCTGATTGATGTAGCTTCCCGACAGATAGTATCGGGCCGTTTTGCCGCCACCATTCATGTTGAGAGAAGCTCTTTGACTCCAAGCCCCATCTCGGAGCAGAACTTTCGTCCAGTCAACACTTGGGTACAGGTCTGGGTCAAGTTGCAGACGGAACATTTCCAACTCAGCTGGAGTGTAAAGTGCCTCCTTGTTGCGGGTAATACGTGCTTCGTTGGCCATTTTCGCATACGTATAACCATCAACGAACTCTGGTACTTTGGTCAGTTGATTGTAGAAGCCTTCTGCTTTGCCGTTTATGTTGATTTTTCCGTCGCGGCCATGTTTTGTCGTAATTAGGATTACGCCATTGGCACCCTTGCTTCCATAGATGGCAGTTTCCGATGCATCTTTCAGTACGGAGAAGGACTCTACGTCTTCGACGTTGATTTCATCAAGGTTTCTTTCGAAGCCATCAACGAGTACTAAAGCTGATGTGTTGGCTCCGAATGTAGAGATACTCCTTACCCAGAACTCCGACACGCTTCCGGGGCGGCCACTTGTTGACATGGCTTGTATTCCCGGCACTACGCCAGCAAGTGAATTGGATATGGAACCTGTAGGATTAGATTTCAATTCGTCGACGTTTACCGTAGTGACCGCGCCGGTGACATTGATTCTTTTATGTTCTCCAGTTCCTGTGACAACGACCTCGTCAAGAGATGTGCTCTGCGACTCCTTCATTGTTACGTTTATAGTATGGCTGCGCCCTACTGTTTTTTCTACCTTGTCAAAACCAATGTAGGTAAAGACCAGTTTGTTGAAGGCTTGTACATTCTTTATCGTGTAGCGTCCATTGATGTCGGTAGCCACACCTAAGCCGGGTTGGTCAGCGATAATCACGCTAACTCCAATAAGTGGCTCATGCTTTTGATCAGTCACCACTCCGGTTACGGTAAAGCTTTCCTGCGCTTCTACGGTTAGAAGAAAAGCAAACAGGAGTGTGTATATAGTTAGAATTCGTTTCATTGTGTTGCTTTCTTTATGGGGTTATTCTTCTTGGGCTATCTTTCTTACCACTCGGTTATTGGCGTCTCCTACGTAGATAGCTTTCCGTTTAGCGTCATAGACGATTCCTTCCGGATAGTTGAACTGCGCCTGCGTGCGAAGTTCCCCTTCTCGGTATCCCCTTGTTCCACCGTCTGCACGACCGGCATAGGTATGGACTTTGCCCAAAGGTGAAAGAGTGCGGATGCAGTGGTTGCCGTTATCGGAGAAATAGAAGTCGTATTCATCGTCCGAACCCTTATACGAAGGATTCTTAAGGAAAAAGCCTTGCCATGGCTTGCTGAGTCTGACATTGGGTCCTACACCATCATTCCAGTTCCTGACGTTGTCTTTGCCACAAATGAAATAAGGCATCGACATCTGTCCTGTTTCGGGATTATAGTCGGAACGCCATATAGTATGCCGTTCATACATAATGAGATAGCAGAAATTCCCGGTTGGATGCCATACCATCAATACACCTGTGCCCATTCGGGGAAGTCCAACCTCCTTACGGTTGTCTTCTGGGTTATAAGGGTCAACTGACCACACTTCACCTTTGCGATAGAGCGTGTAATAGACTCTGCCATTCACGGGATGTACGGCCACAGTCTTTACGCCTCTTCCGTTGCAAAGTTCATAGCGAGTTTTAAATCCGCTTTCCCGTGTGAACATGTAGAGTCCTGTTCGCTGGTCGCTTGCTTGGTCTCTTGCAAGAACCATGTCGCCTTTCAGCGTAAAGCCTACGCTGGAAACATTGTCAATGTTGGTCGTAAAGATGTCAACATATTGATTTTTGAAATCAAACACTCGGAATGCCTTCTTCTCTCCGGCGCAATAGAGCATATCGGAATCCTTGGGGTCAAAGGCAAACCACAAAGTGCGGTCAAAACCACCACAATCATCAAAGGGGCCTGCCTTGATGTCATATTTAGTGTTGTTTTCGTAGGTCTTGCCGCAAAGAGTGGAGACAAGCACCTGGCGAACATAGTCGAATTTGTCGCTACTTGTAGTCTGGGCTGATGTCTCTCCTGAGGGTTTAAGTACCGATAGCTGGATGTCGCCGTTGAATGCCTTACGGGGTACCATGAACAGGAGGCTGTTTCCCATAGCACTGATGATTTTGGCTGGCTTGCCTCCGATAGACAATCGAAGTAGAGAGGTGTCATTGCCAAAATTCTCGCCGTATAGGACGACTCTTGTTCCCCATCCTCCTGATTTCGGGAGGAAATCGGTAATAGTGACTGGTTTGCCGGGATCGTAGGCTGCGCCATGATCGGAATCCTTCACGGGGTCGTAGTCATCTTGTCCACATCCACATAAGCTGACTATTGCCAAGGCTATTATTAGCCAAGGCAACGATTTTGCGAGATGACCTGTTTTAATCCTTCTCATCGTTATTTTGTTATTAGGTGATTAATCTCTGTGCTCTTTTTCGGGCTTGATGGTGCAAAGGTATAAAAAATAAAGACAGTGAATGGAGGGGCGGTTTTTATGCTAAGGAAAGTATAGGCGGTTCGAAAACGTATATCATTAGATATAAGTGGGTTATCTATAACTTCGACCCTGATTTATATAGGGTTTTTATAATTACAGAAGCAGGCATAAAGGTGCGTGTGGTGTGTCTTTTGTGGTTTTATATTAAGAAATTGGAGAGGAAGGTCTTGGTTTTGCCGGAGGAATGACAATGATGGAAAGGAGATTGTCTGGGGAAGACTGCTTGTGCTGTGTCGATATAAAAAAACACGACCCCGGAGCTTCCTTGCGGAGGCTTCGGGGTCTGTGAATTTATGTCTTGGCGGTTTATTCGTCTACAGGCTTGAATTCGTCTGTGCCGACACCGCAGAGCGGGCACACCCAGTCTTCGGGAAGTTCTTCGAAAGGAGTTCCGGGTGCTACACCATTGTCGGGATCGCCTTCTGCGGGGTCATAGACGTAGCCGCATACTTCGCATACATACTTCTTCATAATGTTCTTTTTTTAATAGGGTTATTACTGTCGGGAGGTTACTCCCCTCTTGTTATTGAGAACGCTGTCGAGCTTGTCGACAATCATTGTTGGCGTGATGTTTTTGATGCAGGCATAGTCGCCTCGGTGACAGGGCTTCTTGCCGTAGACCGAACAAGGGCGGCAGGGCAAGGACACTTGCACTGCATTGTCAATACTTTGATTCCAACCGAGGAATCCGGCGTAGGGATGCGTGGCGCCCCACACGCTCACCACTGGGGCGTTGACGAGTGAGGCCAGGTGCATATTGGCGGAATCCATGCTCACCATGGCATCAAGATGACTCATCAGAATGAGCTCATTGTGCATGCCGTGGAGTAGGGTGGATGCATTGAGGCACGGTGGTAATTCTTCGGCCCATAGGTTGAGCGTTTCTATTTCGTTAGGTCCTCCTCCGAAAAGGAAGAGGCGGCTGTTGGGATGGCGCTGTAGGATGAGTCTTATCGCAGCCTCCATTTTGTCCAAAGGATAGATTTTGCCTTTGTGACCTGCGAAGGGGGCCACACCTATCCACGTCTCACCTTCTTTCTTTTGGCCAATGGCTTCGGGCAATTCTTTGAGATTTCCTCCCTCAGGCGGAAAGATGGAGGTGAAATCCAGCTTTACGGGGTATCCCAGTTTGGCAAGTACCTCGGCATAGTTCTCAAAGGATGTCGGTTGCTGTACTAATACCTTATGGCCTTGGTCGGTGAGCCGGCGTTTCCCGGAGCGGTGTTTGTTGATGTGAGCCACCTTGAACTGAGCCAGATTGAAGCGCAGGCGCAGGTAGTTGGAGCGCAGAATATCGTGGAAGTCGGCAATGGCCGTGAAGTTCTTGGCCACGAGCCGTCGGTAGAGGGCGTTCAATCCCTTTATACCGCGGTACTCGCGCTTGATGTCGGCTTCCATGAAGTCGACGTTGGAGGGCATGTGCTCGAAGAGCGGGCGCGCAAAGGGCCTGCTGAGCACGGAGATGCGCAGCGACGGATACTGGCAGGCCAGGGAGTAGACCACAGGTACGGTCATGGCGACATCACCGATGGCCGAGAACCTGATGATTAGCATGTGCTCTTTAATCATGTGCCAGGATGGGTGGTTATTTGTTTTTGTAGAGTACGGGGTTGGTAGCTGGGTCGTTGTACATCTTCATCTGTCGGTACACCTTCATATATTTCCTCCCGGCTTCGATGTCATCAAGGAGCTGGTCGATAGCCGTGCTGAGGTCTTTCTGCTGTTCGAGGAGCACCTTGAGCTTATCCTTGCAGCGGGCGATGTGTTCGTTGCTGGCGTCGGTGCGTTCGGTCTGCTCCTTCATGTGGTAAATCTTCAGAGCCAGTATGCTCAGTCGGTCGATGGCCCAGGCGGGGCTCTCGGTGTTGAGGCGTGCGTCGGGGAGCACGTTCACCTCGCTGTATTTCTGACGGAAATAGGAGTCAATCTGTTCTACCAGGTCTGTCCGGTCTTGATTGCTGCGGTCGATGCGCCTTTTTAGTTTCAATGCCTCAAGGGGATCAATGTGCGGGTCCCGGATGAGATCCTCCAAGTGCCACTGTACGGAATCTATCCAGCATTTGAGATAGAGGCGGTTCTCTATCGACTCCCGGTCGTAGGGATTGCTGATAGGCGTGTCCACGTTGTCCTTGACGTGGTAGTCGTTGATGGCCTGATTGAAGATCTCGTTGCAGAGCTGTGTGAATGAATTTTCCATTTCGTAGTAACCTTTATAGAGGCAAAGGTAATCGAAAAAGTAGGAATAAGCAAGAAATCTGACCTTTTTTTTAGTGTCGCCTTCGACTGTCGTGACCTTTTTGTTGGGGGATGAGGTCTCTTGTCTCGTTGTGTGCGCTACCATACCGGACTCTGCCTTCAGGAAATCATGGGGTATAGGATATTTTCAGTGGCAAGTTGGGTCTCCACGAACTCGGCCACCACCGGCACTGTCGCCTTCATGCCGGCACGTGTCTGCGTGGTGTTGCGCTCAGTCATCGCCTCAAGTTCGGCAATCGGCGAGAGGTGATGCAGGGTAAGCAGCACGTAAGGACGGCAGAAGCCCTTACCTTGGGCATTCGAAAGATGCTGAATATCATACTTTTCCATCCTAACCTTACACTGCTTTCCTGTCGGGCAGCATTGTCCGACACGGCAAAGATGCAGCACGTTGACGGCTGGCTGCATCTGCTCACAATCGGCAACGTCGGTGCGCTGTGCCCCAAGGGTGCCGGATGTTACGCCAATTGGCGGAGATATCTACGCCATATGGCGGAGCTATGTACGCCAAATGCCGGAGCTATGTACGCCAATTGGCGGAGATATCTACGCCATATGCCGTAAGCATGCTGACCCATGGCCGAAATGCTCAGCGAGGCCTACCGCCGCAGGCTGAATTGGCTGGTGCCAGGGAGAGTGGATGGGGAGTAGAGGCGGGAAATTTATAACTGATTACTACGTAAAGACGACGGCGAAGGAAGATAGGCCTCACTGAAAAAGGTCCGTGGTTCGGGCTTCGAAGGACTTCTGCGCACTTCGTGCTCGTGTGCCCCCCCCTCGGGGCACTTTAGCCTTATAGTAGTACTATCCCCGATCTACGCTCCTTTTCAGTCGCTTGATCGGGGTTACCCATGCTTCAGCCCCCTCGGGGCTGTCCTTGACGCATGCATCACTTCCACTCCGACTATCGGTAAAAGCGATATGTTGCCAAATGAGCGGGCAGTGCCAATGCATGCGTCACTTCCACTCTGACTATCGGTAAGAGCGATATGCTGTCAAATGAGCAGGCAATGCCCCGAAGGGGGTACAAGCATGAGTAGCGGACAAGCGACTTTAGGAGCGCAGTACAGTGATAATAAACTTCACGTTCCCAAGAAGTCCCCCGTGGATACACGTTATAGCCTCTGTGTGCGGTCTTAGGAGATGTCTCTGTGAGAGTGCACATAAATTCTCCAACTACGTGCAGTCTTGCGTACTAATTGGATAGACATCTTCAGGGTTGACAAGAGAGGAGACAGTAGCATGACTTGCTTCATCCCCGTGTGAACACGAAGTTGAACTTGATTAATCCACAGGCTATCTCCTGTGACCCGAAATGATTCTAATTGTGAGCCCCGGAATCGTGGGGCTGGATTGTCGGTGGAAGTACCGGCAGTTTCTCAAAGCCCAGCACGGTGTTCACGAGCGACTGCTTGCGGTCCTGCACCTTGAGAATCTGTTCCTCCAGCGTTCCGCTCGAGATGAAGCGGTAGACGAATACCGACCGTCGCTGTCCCATGCGGTGGGCTCGGCTGATGGCTTGCTCCTCGGCCGAGAGATTCCACCACGGGTCAAGGAGGAACACGTAGTCGGCTTCTGTCAGGTTCAGGCCCACGCCACCGGCCTTGAGCGAGATGAGGAAGAACTGACAGTCGGGAGTCTCCTGGAAGTGGGTGATGATTTTATCGCGGTTGTGGCTTGCACCGGTGAGCATGGCGTACTTCCAGTTCAGGGTCTTCATCTTAGCTTCGACCTGTTGCAGGAAGCTGACGTACTCGCTGAAGATGAGTACCTTATGGCTTGTTCCGTGAAGCTCCTCTAAGCGCAGGAACACGTCG
>Ga0256406_1003799_pt1 | contig 18190 bp, 17 predicted proteins | sample RumenRJG_03DNA_FD_185986 | JGI IMG/M metagenome (GOLD analysis project Ga0256406, IMG submission 185986) | Bovine rumen microbial communities from Lethbridge, Alberta, Canada - RJG_03 | ecosystem: Host-associated > Mammals > Digestive system > Stomach > Rumen | place: Canada: Alberta | collected...
GAGTTTTGCTTGTTTATTTTTGCAACACTAAGATAAGTGAATTCTTCGACATGGCAAAATCCTGGGCAACTTTTTGTTGCTCAGGTACTTAAAAAGTTATATTTATAATAGTGTTGCGGAATTAAGGATATACAGAAGTGGATCGTGGGATACGAAATCAAGCACATCGACTGATTTAACGGCTGCGAATGCAATCTTCAACATTGTAGATTACGGTTCTTATGTACAAATACGTAATGAAGGCTCGGGGTCGGTACTGGGTGTTGATAATAAGAGTAATGGCTCGGCTGTTTACAGCAACAAGAACGGACAGTCGGCCAACAACAACTGGATAATTGTCCGCCATTCGCCCACTGCATTGCTTGAGCAGGCTATCAGCGAGGCAAAGAAACTACTTGAAGCAACCGAAGTAGGTAACGATTACTGGCAGGTTCCACAGTCGGCTGCCGATGCATTGCGGCAGGCGGTTAGCGACGCGCAGAGTGCGAAGACGGCTATAACTACTTTTGAGGAAGGACAAGAGGCTGCTGCTGCCTTGGATAGCGCAGTAGCAAAATTTAATGGTTCGTTTAATCCTGTTCCTGAATTTGATGCTTCTACGCAGTATGTCATCACGCATTATTCGGGAAATGTACTCACTGCAACTGTGTCAGGCAATGCTTCAATCACGTCGAAGGCTGCTAATGGAGCCAGTGACAACCAGTTAATGATGTTTGAGAAAGTGAATTATCAGGATCTGAACAATGTTTATCGCATTCGGTCGGTTAGTGACGCCACCTGTCTTACACGTGTTGGCACATGGGATACCGAATGGATGAAAGCTGACACGGTTGCACAATATGTACAGATAAAGCATCTTGAAGGTCACTATTTGGGAATAGAATTTGTTACCACCCAGACTTATCTGGGAGCTGACGGTACTACATCGGGTTCCTTGCTATATAGCGATAAGAGCGGACAGGGCAATACCGGTGCTTATTGGACTATTGCTCAGAATATCACAGTGAATCTCGATCGTACTGCTTTTAATGCTGCTCTCGATAGTGCCAACACCATAGTCAATAAGATGGTGGCGGGCTATAAAAAAGGGCAGTACTACCAAAAAGATATTGATGAGTTCAAAACGGTTATCGCGACGGCTAAAAGCAATGCAGCAAAGGCCTCAAGTCAGCAGGAGCTTGATTCAATTACGGAAAAGTTGCTTACCGAAATTGCAGATTATGTAAAAAAAGCACATTCTGAAAATCTTATTAACAAGACAGATTTAACTGCGGCAATTGATAAAGCCGACAACTTGTTGAAGAATGCTGTTGCAGGCGATTGTGACGGACAGTATCCACAGACGGCTATTGATGCGTTGACCAAAGCTGATGCTGAAGCCAAAAATGTGCTTGTAGATAACAATGCTACACAGACGGTCATCGATTCTGTTTGCAAGAACCTGATTGCAGCTACTTCAACATTTGCCAATGCATGTGTAAAGATTCAATACGATGTGCTTCGTGCAGAGATAACTGAAGCACAGCAAAAACTGACGGAAACGAAGAATTTTATTGGTGATGGACCTGGTAAATACCCGCAGTCGGCATACGATGCACTACAAGGTGCCATAACTTATGCTCAGCAGATTATTAAAGACAATAAATGCAATCAAGACTCAGTTAACCGTGCAGCGGAGAACTTAAAGGAAAGTATAGAAGAGTTCGGTAAATCCTTGGTTCCCAATGATTATACTGAATTGCAGGCACTTGTTGATGAAGCGAAGAAACTGCTTGACGAGGCAGCCGGCAGTGGCGCAACCAATGAAGCCATTGCTGATTTACAGGCATCGTACGATAAGAACTGCAAGGCACTAACAAGCACTGACCAGGACGAGATTGACAAGGCCACCAAGATACTCTCGCGTGATATACGTATTTATCTTAACGATTTAGCGTCGGGAGTAACCGCAGTTGCTTTGAATCATTTGGCAATTAATGTACACAACGGTCAGCTTAACATTGATAACTTGTCTGCTGGAGCCCGGGTAAGTGTTTATTCGCTCAACGGCACTCTTGTGTCACGGCAAATACCTTGCACAGTGAGCAATGGGGTTTACACGATACTTGTGTGGACAGAGGGCAAAACCGTAGTGCAAAAGATAATGGTTAAATAGTGATTAAAGGTTAACAACCTTTTTAATCCATGTATATAATAGCAGAAGGCAAGCACATTTTTCATGCGTTTGCCTTCTGCGAAAATATTACCGTGGGCTGGTAATGTAATTACCATGCAATGGTAACATAATTACCAAACGTTGGTAAAGTGGTTACCAGACTGAGGTAATACGATTACCAAGGCTTGGTAATCAGTTTGAATCCGGCTATTAATTGTGTACAAGGGTGCCAATGTTCTCGCCATCGATAACCTTTTTCAAGTTGCCATACACATCCATGTTGAAAACATAGATAGGCAGGTGATTCTCCTTGCACATGGTAGTGGCGGTTAGGTCCATTACCTTCAGCCCGCGGTTGTATATTTCATCGTAGGTAATGTCGCTGAACTTTGTAGCGGTTTTGTCCTTTTCAGGGTCGGCGGTGTAAATGCCATCCACACGTGTACCCTTAAGCATCACGTCAGCTTCTATTTCAATACCACGCAGTGAGCTGCCCGTGTCGGTAGTGAAGTAGGGATTGCCTGTTCCGGCAGAAAAGATGCAGATGTAGCCAGCCTCCATTGCCTCAATGGCCTTCCATTTGTTGTAAAACTCACCAATAGGCTCCATTCTTATGGCTGTCATCACTTTGGTTTTAACACCAATGGCACCCAGTGCCGAACTAAGAGCCAGTGAGTTGATAACGGTGGCACACATACCCATTTGGTCGCCCTTCACTCGGTCGAAGCCTTTCTGACTTCCGCTTAAGCCTCTGAATATATTTCCACCACCAATTACAATGCCTATTTGTACACCCATATCATGCACCTCCTTGATTTGGTCGGCATAGTCACTGAGTCGTTTAGGGTCGATGCCAAAGCCCTGTTCTCCCATTAAGCTCTCGCCAGAGAGTTTAAGTAATATTCTTTTAAATCTTGCCATAATATTGGTTTTAAATTACAAATTCTATTTCCTTAAACGCATATCGGCTGATATGTCCTTCACGGTCGTGTAACACCAGGTGTCCGTCGTCTTCTACTTCTACAATCGATGCATCGAATATGCCATCAGCTGTCTGGAACTTATAGTAACCGTGCCTGCGGTAAAGTGCTTCGTGATAAAAGGCAGCTATATCAGTGTAATCGCCATTAACTATCAGGTTAAAGTATTTTTCAAAATGATTGAGGAATTGTTTAAGCAGTTCGTCACGGTCTACTGTATGGTGCAATATCTGGAACAACGATACCGGATTGGGCGCATCGCTGTGAAATGCTTCCTGGTTTACGTTAATACCGATACCGTAAATGCATCGTGTGATATGTCCGCCCGACAGCGTGTTCTCAATGATGGTTCCGCTAATTTTCTTGTCGTTCCAGTACACGTCGTTAGGCCATTTCAGCGTAATGCCGCCGGTATATGCGTCCAGCGTGCTCTTCACGGCAAGCGCACCTGCCATTGAGAGCAGGAACTGGCGTGCTATAGGAACCATAACAGGGTGTACTTGAATGCTGAACAGCAGATTCTTGCCGGGCTCACTTTCCCATGAATTAGTGCCCTGGCCTCTGCCTGCAGTTTGATAATCTGCTGTTACCACAAACATGTCATCTATTCCACCCGTAAGATTTTGCTCTTTTAAATAGGTGCTTGTAGAGTTGGTTTGTTTTAAATGTATGTTTTTTATGTTCATAAGCCTAATTGTTACAGCAGCAATGGATTAAAGGCATCGGTTATTTGCTTGATGCTTTTAACTTTTATGCCATCGCCAATAATGGAAATAATGTCGAACCGAAGGTCGAGCACAACCTGATATTGTTTAACAAAACTGTTGGCTGCCAGTCCGATAGCTTTCATCTTTTTATAATTCACGGCATCCTCCGGACTCATTATGATGTCGTCTTTCCGGGTTTTTACTTCTACAAATACACATGTGGTACCGTCGGGGGTAATGGCTACGATATCTATGTCTCGTGGACTCGGTCCCGGATGCCAGTCACGATGAGTTATAGTGTAGCCCTTCTCTGCAAGATACCTGGCAGCTACATCCTCGCCCCATTTGCCAATAGTGTTGTGCTCAGCCATAATTATATTCAGAATTATTAGTACAAAAATACGGCTTTCTTTCCAATCCTCAAAAATATTATTGTAATTTTGTATTAAAATTTTGAGTAACAATGGAAAATAATATCATTGCCACAAAGGCTGATGAACATTACATGCGACTTGCCTTAAGTGAAGCGGCACAGGCAGCCGATGAAGGCGAAATTCCCGTAGGGGCCGTTGTGGTTTGTAACGACCGGGTGATTAGCAGGGCACATAACCTAACTGAGACACTGCACGATGTAACGGCGCATGCCGAAATGCAGGCCATTACTGCAGCAGCCAACTTTCTTAACGGAAAGTATCTTGGCAACTGCACTCTTTACGTCACCGTAGAGCCTTGTGTGATGTGTGCCGGTGCGATAGGGTGGGCTCAGATTTCGCGGTTAGTTTATGGCACAGCCGATGATAAACGGGGTTATAGCCGATTGGCACCGGGGGCCTTGCACCCAAAGTGTAAAGTTACGAAGGGAGTGTTACAAGATGAATGCAAGGCACTTATTCAGAATTTCTTTGTTGCCAGACGTTAGCACATTTTATTTAACCAGTATAACAAGATATTTGCTGGTTGACCAGAATATCTGGGGGTTAGTTATCCTGAGGGTGTACATCTTGTTAGCATCACGCAGCAGGGTGTAGCTGCCCGATGGATGGGTGGTAAGCAATCTGGCCGACTTTGAATAGAGTTTTATTTCTTTGTCAACTCTAATGTCGATACGGGTAAAGTAGCTCTTGTTGAAATTGCTTTGCAGCACCTTGCCGTCTTCAAGAATGTGCTGCTCCTTAAGTTCTTTTTTGGTGCCAAACACAAACCAGGCTGTGTTGAGTTGTTTATCCTGGTTGTTGATGGTTTCGGTTTTCTGAGCACTCTCATCCTTCAGATTGTCCACGTCGGTGTTCAGATTGTTAATGGTTTCATCCAATTCGCTAATGTGGATGTCCTTAGCATCGAGCTCGGCCCGTAGTTGCTGTAACTGTTGGTCCTTGTCGTCAAGCTCCTTAAGCAGATTATTGATGGTTTTCTTCATCTCACTGCTTTTGAAACTACTTTCTCTTAACTGTGTTTGTAGTTTTTTGATGAGCTCGCGATTATGTCTCATGGTGTTGGCAATAAACTGTATGTTTTCTTTAATGAGTTGCTGCTTATCGCCGCCTTCACCGTCTTTTGCCAGGCTCACCCGGTTCTCGGCTTCATTAATGGCTCTAAAGCCATCCTCTACCTGATTCAGAGTGCCCATCATGTCGTTTATCTCGTCGTCACGTTGTGATATAATCTTTTCAAGTGAGTCTTTCTGCTCTATTCCACTTACATCTGGCGCTTGTTTCTTCTGCTGACACGCAGTAAATGTAAATGTCATTGCAACAATGCAAATGAAAGTAGAAATATGCTTTATTACCATTCGTTTCATAATAATCATGTTTTAGTTGATATTAAAATAGATTATATTTCGCTGTCTTCCTTGTATTTTCTGCCTTTATCGTCGTCATCGTGCTTTTTATGCTTCGTGTCGTTGCCTGCCAGCACAATAACGATTTCGCCTTTGGGCGGAGTTTCCACAAAATGGGCTTCTACTTCGGCCAAAGTACCTCGAATAGCTTCTTCGTGTATTTTTGAAATCTCACGTACCACACAAACCTGGCGCTCTGGTCCAAAGTTATCGGCAAACTGCTGCAATGTTTTTACAAGCCTGTAAGGCGACTCATAAAAAACCATTGTGCGAGTTTCGTCTTGTAGCTCCTTTATACGTGTTGCTCTGCCTTTCTTCTGAGGCAGAAATCCTTCGAAACAAAATCGGTCGCAAGGTAGCCCCGAAGTAACAATTGCTGGAATGCAAGCTGTTGCACCTGGTAATGTTTGCACCGTAATGCCGTTTTTCGATGCTTCGCGTGACAGATAGAATCCTGGATCGCTAATTCCCGGCGTGCCTGCATCACTTATTAGAGCAATGTTCTGCCCGCCTTTCAGCCGTTCAATAATAGAACCAGTTGTGCCGTGTTCGTTGAATTTGTGATGTGAAATAAGATGGTTCTTGATGCCATAATGCGCTAAAAGGATGCCCGATGTGCGAGTGTCCTCTGCAAGTATCAAATCGGCTTCCTTTAAAACCTTTAAGGCTCTGAGTGTAATGTCCTCAAGATTGCCCACAGGTGTTGGTACTATATACAGTGTTCCCATTATTCTGCAAAAATAAGGTAAATAAAACAATTGACAAAATAAATAAGGATAAATTAACTTTGAACAAACATTTTGGTATATGGCCTGTCGATATTTTAATTAATTTGCTAACTTTGTAGTCATAATAAATAAGAATGAACGGAGAAAAATATAGAAAGGGCAGGATAGAAGTGATATGCGGGTCGATGTTCTCGGGCAAAACCGAAGAATTGATTCGCAGAGTGAAGCGTGCCGTCTTTGCACGGCAGAAAGTTGAGATATTCAAGCCTGCCGTAGACACCAGGTATTCCGAGAGTGATGTGGTGAGCCACGATAGCAATTCGCTGAATTCAACACCCATTGAATCTTCGCAGTCAATTCTGCTTATGGCGGGTGATGCCGACGTTGTGGGCATTGATGAGGCACAATTCCTTGACGACTCGCTGCCTGATGTTTGCACCAAACTGGCTACTCGTGGAGTAAGGGTCATAGTTGCCGGTCTGGATATGGATTATCTGGGCAAACCCTTTGGTCCGATACCTTACCTCTGTGCCATTGCCGATGAAGTGCTCAAGGTTCATGCCATCTGCGTGAAATGTGGATCGGTAGCTTATATCAGCCATCGTCTGGTACACAATAATCGAAGAGTACTTTTAGGTGAGAAGCAGGAATATGAGCCTTTATGCCGCTCATGCTACGAGCAAGCTTTAAAACAGGAAAAGGAAAATGAGAAAACAAATAACATTTGACCGGTTTATTCGCTATGCCGGAGCCATTCTGCTGGTGCTGGTAGTGCTCTATGTGCTGAATTATTTAAGCAGTGCGCTGTTGCCATTCTTCGTGGCCTGGCTGTTAGCTTATTTAATTTATCCGTTAGTGCATTTCATTCAGTATCGTCTGCATGTACATGTAAGGGCTATCAGCACTATCCTTGCCATGCTGCTTGTGCTGGCAGTTGTTGGTGCCATAATATGGTTTATAGTGCCACCCATGATAGAACAGTTTGAGAAGTTAGGGCAAATTGTTACACACTATCTGCACAAAACCACACATACCAATAACATCACGCTATGGCTGCAGCGGTGGCTCATTGACAACCAGCAGGTAATAGAACATTATTTAAAGAGCAAGGATTTTAACGATGCCATTCGGGTGGCTATGCCTAAGGTTTTCAACTTCCTGGGCCAAACTGCCAATGTCGTGATTAGCATTGTAGCATCATGCATTACCTTATTATATATGTTCTTTATCCTGCAAGATTACGAGTATCTTACAACCAACTGGATTAGAATCTTCCCGAAGAAGAACCGACCGTTCTGGAACGAGCTTATGAAGGATGTTTCCAGGGAGCTCAACAACTATATCCGGGGCCAGGGTATGGTGGCGCTGTGCATGGCTATAATGTTCTGCATAGGCTTTACGATTATAGACTTCCCCATGGGCATTGGTTTGGGCATTATGATAGGTATTCTTGATATGGTGCCCTATTTGCACACTTTCGCCTTGATACCTTGCGCATTCCTCGCTTTGCTAAAGTCAGCTGACACGGGTCAGAGTTTCTTCCTTGTATTTGGAATGGTACTTGCACTGTTTATCATTGTGCAAGTCATTACCGACATGGTGGTAACTCCCCATATTATGGGTAAGGCCATGGGATTGAACCCAGCTATCTTGTTGCTGAGCTTGTCGGTGTGGGGCACACTACTTGGCTTTATCGGCTTAATAGTAGCCTTGCCATTAACTACACTTATCATAGCTTATTGGCAACGCTATGTAACCAAGGAAAAAGCAGAAGATGCCGTGCCATTAGTCGATAGGAGTGAAGACGCACCCTTATCATCAGAGGAACCCAAAGTAACAAAATAAAACTATCAAAGCGAAAGTGATATATCTAAGAATAAAGGCTCAAAAAGCAAATAAATGCTCTTTTTGTAAAAAAAGACGGACAATAATTTGCAAGTGTCAAAAAAAAGATATACCTTTGCAGTCGATTTAAAAATCAAGCCGGTAGATCCGCTAGCTCAGTTGGTAGAGCACAACACTTTTAATGTTGGGGTCTTGGGTTCGAACCCCAAGCGGATCACTTTAAGGGTATCTCGCTGAGATACCTTTTTTTTATTTAATTCATTGATAACCAGATTGTTGTTATTTTATTTTTATAATTCTCCCATTCTTCTTTAGTCCTTATTTTGTTACTATTTTGTACCTGCTATTGTCTTTTTTGATACAAATTTGATACCACCTGTGATACAAATAATTGTATTAAAAGCATATTCGTTTGGCGTTGTTTACATACAACAAATAACTTACCTTGTGATGTATGTAAATATTAGCTACCGACTTTTGCTTTGAACTCCGACGAGTATTTGCTTCTTCTGCCCATAGCAGCTAAGATTATATTCCGCGAAGTTAATGAATTTGTTCATTTTAACATCAGAACTTAATGTCAAGGGTAGTGCCATTACCTTCCTTAGAATGGACGAAAATCTTACCACCCATTTTTTCTATAATGGCTTTCGAGAGAGCTAAACCTACGCCGTGGCCTTTTATGCTACGCGTATTTGTGGCGCGGAAGAAAGGCTCGAAGACATGCGGGAGATCTGCTTGGGGAATACCGATGCCGTGGTCAACAATGCGGATATGGGGCTTGTCGATGATTACTTCTACAGGCTTTCCATTGGCAAACTTCAATGCATTGTTGATAAGGTTATGCACAGCGATGTGCAGCAGGTCCTTGTCGGTGTGAAGCGTAAAGTCTTCTTTTACTATAATCTTTACCTGGACCGGCATGTTTTCAAATAATTCAGAAGTCTTCACTTCTTCAAACTGGTTGATTCGTGTAGCACCGTATTTGGCATGCGAGAACATAAGCAGTTCACGCATGATAGTGATAATACGGTCAGTTTCACAACTGATGCGCCGCAAAGTGTCTTGATATTCTTCCTTGCTATGCTCTCCAATCAATGCAATCTCGCATTCACCTTGGATAGCCGTGAGCGGATTGTTAATCTCGTGTGAAGCATTGTTGACGAACATCTTCTCTGTAAGATAGTCCTTGTCAATACGGTCGAGCACACGCATAGCATATAATTTGCTGATGAGCCAGAGTACAGCGGCTGCTACAAGTACAAGTACAAGTAACGTCCCCTGTATGGTAGCACTTACAGCCTCGACATAAGGGTTTTTGCTAAGCACAACTACTGCAAACGTACCAGTGTTGTCATAGTAAACAAAGGCTGTTCCTGACTCATCACCCTGGGTAAAGTCGATGGTTTCATTACAATAAAGTTTGTCTATTTGCTTGTCTGAAAAATATTTGCGAAGTTTACGCCGTCCATCGTAGCGGTTGTCAACACGAATGAAGAGTTCCTGTGATGTTGGGATAGAGTTCTTTCTGCGTAACACCACGTTCTGGTATTTTACCGGGTCGAGCTCGTCTTTCGAAAATTTCTCATCGGCTACAGCATGAGCTTTTTCCTCCAGATAATGGAAGTAAAGACTATGCACATAGTTCGAGGCAAAAAGGTAGAACACCAGTCCGGCAATAATAATCAGTCCGATAGTGATACCCGAATAGATGAGAGATATTTTTCTTCCAGTCTTCATTTTATGAAAATGTATCCTTGTCCTACTACAGTTTGAATATGTTTCTGTTGAAAACCCTCGTCAATCTTCTGTCGGATATAACGCACATAAACATCCACCACGTTTGTGCTTGTATCAAAATCTTTGTCCCACACATCTTTCAACAGCTGGCGGCGTGAAAGCACTTCGCCTTCGTGCCGCATCATATATTCCAACAGGCGGTATTCTTTTATGCTCAAGTCAACCACTTTATAGGCACGCCTGGCTTGGTGAGAGGCAGCGTTGAGCACCAGATCGCCACTGCACATCTTTGATTGTTGATTGTTCGTACTGGCACGGCGCATAAGTGCCTCTATGCGGGCAACGAGTTCGGTGAATTTAAAAGGTTTTACAAGATAATCGTCGGCTCCGGCATGCAAACCTGCCACAATATCATCGGTTGTGTCAAGGGCTGTGAGCATAAGTACGGGCAGACTGTATCCTTGCTTTTCGCGCAGCCGTCGGCAAACCTCCAATCCAGAGAGCCCCGGCATGCGAATATCGAGCAAAATAAGATCGTAATCATTGCGCTTGTTGTCAAGCATCTGCCATGCCTGCATGCCATCATCGGCTACAGTAACCTCGTAGCCAAAACCAGACAAGCCACGCTTTACGAAATCGGAGATATTCTCTTCGTCCTCAGCCATCAATATCTTTTTCATACACTTCCTTTTGTTTACTATTGTAGCATTCGGTTGCAAAATTAAGCTTTTTATTTTGAAATTGCCGCTTTAGTGTTGTAATAATCATTTTGCGTGTTGTTTTCGAACGGTCGTAAACCACAAAGATATATCCTTTGCTGACAATAAATTCGGCATTACACACCCCTGTAATGTTACTCGCTATAGAGTCAATCAGGGGTTTGGCTTCGATGGGTGCGCACAAGGAGATTCTCAGACGCTGATGGCGCGAGAACCCCCATACGGGCAACACTGAAATTAACGAAAGCAAGACACTTGCCAATAAATTAGCGAAGTTTTTTGAGATTGACATGATTGTAGATTTTTTCGATAAACAGTGGGAATACGAACAAAGTGAACAGGGTTGCCCCAAGCAGTCCACCAATGATGACGATAGCCAGTGGCCGCTGGCTCTCACTGCCAATGCCATGGCTCAGGGCAGCAGGCATAAGTCCGAGCATTGCCATCATGGCAGTCATCAGTACGGCTCTTGTGCGTGAATGCATACCCATTGCAACTGCCTCGCTGAGCTGATACCGGTGTCGCAGATAGTGCTTGATGTCCATGAGCATGATAACACCATTCTGAATACAGATGCCAAACAGGCAGATAAAGCCGATACCGGCAGAGATGGAGAAGTTGAAACCACAGATGAGAAGTATCAGTATGCCACCCACGGCAGCAAAGGGCACGCTACTCAGTACAAGTCCGGCATCGCGCGCATTCCCAAAGAGCACATATAGAATAATAAATATAAGCAGAATAGAAACCGGCACTACCTGGGCCAGTCGTGCCGAAGCTCGTTTCTGGTTTTCAAAGTCGCCGTTCCACGTAATTTTGTAGCCTTCGGGCAATTTTACAGCTTTGGCTACCTTTTCTCTACTTTCATCGACGGCCGAGCCCATGTCGCGGTCGCGCACAGAGAACTTCACAGCGCAATACCTATTGTGATTTTCACGATACACAATGAGTGGGCCCGTGATGGTGCGTATGGATGCCAGTTCGCTGATAGGAACCATCTGCCCGTTCTGCGATGGTACTTTGATTTGAGCTATTGCTTCAGCACGGTCGCGGAATGGTTTCTCGTAACGCACCACAAGGTTGAACTTTCGCTCACCCTCATAAACCTGTGACGCTGCTTTCCCGCCGATAGTCATTTCGATGATGCTCTGTACATCGGCTTTGCTCACGCCGTAGCGGGCAAGCTTGTCTTCGTCAATATTTATTTGCAACTCAGGCTGACCAATGTTCTTGATTACACCGAGGTCGGTTATCCCATGTATCGGCTTCATTGTGCTGTAAACCTGGTTGGCAAGTCGCTCGCACGTATACAGATTCTTGCCATACACTTTGGCCACAATGGCACCCTTTACGCCACTCACAGCCTCTTCTACATTGTCACTGATTGGCTGTGAGAAGTTAAAGTCAATACCCGGGTAGACACTCAGTCGCTTGTTCATGTCGTCTACAAGTTGTTCCTTAGTACGCCCCGTCTTCCACTGGCTCTCAGGGTACATCTTTACAAACATCTCGATATTGTAGAATCCTGTGGCATCGGTTCCATCGTTGGGCCTGCCGGTCTGGGTCATCACCTCACTAACTTCAGGAAACGAGTGAAGTATGGTACGAAACCTGTCGGCTAACCTTACACTCTCTTGCAATGATACACTTGAGGGCAGTGTGGCCCGGGCATAGATAGACCCTTCGTTCATTTCGGGCAGAAATTCTGTACCTAAGAGTGAAAAGCAGCCCAGGCCCGCCACCATAGCCAAAAGCGCAATTATTATAACTTTCTTGCTGTTATGTTGGCATACTGCAAAGAAGCGGTCGGTTACAGCGTAAACGGCTGTGAGGAAACGATTCTTCCGCTCAACCACATTTTCCTTCAGTAACATTGACGACAAAGCAGGTACAAGAGTCAGCGTAAAAATAAGCGCTCCGAGCAAGGCAAAGCCAAGGGTGAATGCCAGTGGTGAAAACATCTTACCCTCCACCTTCTGGAACGAGAAGATAGGAATAAGTGCCGTAATGATAATAAGCTTCGAGAAGAACACTGATTTGGCCTTGCCGCGTGCCGTTTGCCTTATCATGCCAAGATGACTGCGGCGATTGAAAGCTGCCATGCCGATGCTGCGGGCTTGTGACGACAAGGCTACAAACAAGGCTTCAACCATCACAACGGCCCCATCAATGATGATACCGAAGTCGATGGCACCCATTGATAACAGGTTGGCACTCATATGATTTAAGTACAAACAGATAAAGGCAAACAGCAATGCCAGCGGTATTACACTTGCCACAATAACAGTGGTGCGCCAGTCCTTCATAAACAAGAATACAACGAGTGTTACGAGCAGTATGCCTTCAAGCACATTATGAAACACGGTGTGAACAGCCAGGTGCACCAGGTCGTCACGGTCGTAGAATGGCACTATCTTCACGTCTTTGGGCAGGTCGTCGTGTTGTATCTCCTGAATTTTTGCCTTCAAGTCGGTTATCACCTTTTCGGCGTTCTCGCCTTTGTGCATCACAACAATGCCCTCAACGACATCATTCAGGCCGTCACGGCCCACCTGGCCGAGTCGAGGCTGACAGCTCTCGTGCACTGAAGCAAGATTGCGCACAAGGATGGGGGTGCCATTAATGTTTTTCACCACGATGTCACCAATTTCGCGAATGTTGTTAATAAGGCCAATGCCGCGTACTACGTAGGCTTGAGGTCCGCGTTCAATAACGTCGCCGCCTACATTTACATTGCTATTAGATATGGCATTGAAGAGTTCCAGACTCGATACTCCGTAGGTGGCAAGCTGATTGGGGTTAACCTGCACCTCATAGGTTTTTACCTCACCGCCAAACGACACGATGTCGGCCACACCTGGCACACTACGCAGTTTTCGCTCAATTACCCAGTCTTGCAGTGTCTTCAATTCTCTTACTGTCCGTTTGTCGCTCTTCAGCGTGTAGCGGTAGATTTCGCCCGTTGGTCCTGACAACGGCTGCACATCAGGTGTAACGCCTTCGGGTAAGTCGGCATCTTTCAACAGGTTATAAACTTGCTGTCGGGCGAACTCATCATCTACATGGTCGTCGAATACCACCGTTACAACACTCAGCCCGAAGAGTGTAGTCGAGCGGATGTCGGTTTTCTTCTGTACGGCGTTCATGGCTATCTCGATAGGGATGGTTACGAACTTTTCAATCTCTTCTGCCGAGCGGCCAGGCCATTGTGTAATGATGGTTACCTTTGTGTTGGTGACATCGGGGAAGGCATCAACTGGCGTTTGTCTGAAACAGTATATACCTAAAACGATGGTGAGAAGCGTAAGACATATTATGAGGTATTTGCGTTTCAGTGAGAAGGCAATGATAAAATCGATAAATTTATTCATGAGGCATGGTTAAAAATCAACAACGCATTTTTTGATACTACATTCTCGTGGGGGCGCAGTCCGGCGCTTACCCATGTAAAGGCTGTAGAGTTGTGAGCCACTTGTATAGCCCTGCGCCCATATTTCTTGCCATTAGCCACAACCACGTAGTTGTGACCATTTTCAAAAATAACCGACTCTGTTGGAACGCAGCACAGACTTTTGCCATAGTGGCGCGTCATAATGTGCGCAGTGGCAAACATTCCGGGCTTCAGCAACCCGTGTGGATTGTTAAGGGTTACTCTTATTTTCATGGTTCTGCTGTCAGAGTCGAGTACATTATTTATTTTATCCACCCTGCCTGTAAACTTCTTGTCCTGATATGCAACGGTAGTTACAATAACCGGGTCACCCGTATGAATTTTGCTGATGTCACTCTCATATACGTCGGCCACTATCCAAACTCTTCTTAAATCGGCTATTTCAAAGGCAGGTTCATTGTTGGTGTCTTCGCTCACATAACTGTCGTTGAAGATGTTGGTTGCTGTTATGTAGCCGGAAATAGGAGCACGGAGCAAGGCGTTGGCTCTGCCTGCTAAACCTTCGATACTGGCTACGGCAGAGAGCCTGCTACGTTCTGCCTGAGCCATAGTTACCCGACTATGCGCGGCTTCAACATCTTTATCAGAGGCCATCCCCGAGGCGCGCATGTCGCGTTGCATCTGATATTCCCGGTTGGCCATGCGGAGTTCGGCATCAGCATCGGCAATGCCTTTATGATAGTCGGCAGCCTGCTCACTATGCACTATGCCAAGCAATGCGCCCGCCTTAACGTAATCGCCAACCACATGTGTAACGCCCGATACCCTGCCGGTACAAGGAATATACACTTTGCGCAACAATTGTTCATCACAGGCCACCTCACCATTAAGTTCAAGTTCATCACTTACGGGGCGCTCAGTCACAGCTGTTGTTTCTATCACCCTGTTTTTTCCTTGTTCGTCGAGTGCCTTCTCTTTTGCCGCCTGCGAATCTTTACCCGTGCAAGCAGCCAGTACAATAACAGCTATCGTCATTGTAAGCATTTCTATTCTTTTCATAGTTTTTATTCTGCTAAATCGTATTTAATGGCCTCGTGTGCTTTAAGCAGTTCTGCCTCGGCATCAAGAAGCTGATACTTCATTTCTTTATAATTATTGTAATAATCAACGAATTCCAGCACGCTGATGTTGTGGTGCTTCATCTGAGTTTCAGTAGCTTCAATGCCTTTTTCGAGTTCGGCTGATAATTTACCTGATTGGGTAGTTACAGCGTCACGCCAGGTTTCGGCTGCTTCACAGTCGGCTTCCCATTGCCGGCGCGTTTTTTCCTGTAGCATGTTTACATTGAGTTCACTCTGTTCATAGCGGGCACGTGCAGCAGCAACGCCACCTTTATTATGATTCCACAACGGTACAGCCACGTTGGCTCCAAAAGCAAAATAATTATGACCGATATTACCATTCTTGTCATATTCTGCCAGCATTGATATTTGTGGCAGTGCATTGGCTCTCTCAGCTTTCCAGGCCCACTGCGATGCCTCACGCGAAGCCATTGCACTTGTAATGGCGGGGTGGGTCAGGGTAGCACTGCTTAAACGCAGCCGCAGTTGCTGTAGGTCTGCATCAACCGATGCGTTGGAAATGCTGCAAACCGTCAGACTTGTACCGGTAACAGTTCTAATTTCTTTCCAAACCATCTGCTCTTGCAGTTGCAACAATGTTAGCTCTTGTTTGAGCGATGAAACCATGGTTTTGATGCGAAGTGTTTCCATGGTTGGAATGTTACCTTTGGCTGTTTGCTGTTCGTAAACCTTCAGAATGTCATCGGCCGAGATAATTTCTTTCTGAATAATGGCTTCCTTCTGACTGATGGTAAAGGCGTCTATCATGGTTTCGTGCAGACTTCTTCTCCGATTGGCAAGTGACAAACGCACATCGGCCTCGGCACCTCGCAGCAGAGCCTTATTGCGTTTTACAATGTTGTTATGCTGACCACCAATGGCAATGGGCTGGCTCAGCTGGATATCGTCCTCACCGTTCCTGCCCGTATCGAGCCATCGGTGATTGGTTGGATTGCAAATGTTGTGCATCCACTGAATCGTTGGGTTGGCATAACGTTGCGATTGTAGAAGGTCGGCTCGTGCACCTTCTACACTTTTCTGGTCAATGGTACTTTGAATATTGCGCATTAGCAGACTGTCTGCCATATCGAATGACAGCGCATCTTGCGCAAAACTGCCCAGCTGTATGCTTGAAAAGATAAGCACCAAAAAATATCGTTTCTTCATTGTGAATCTTTACCTTACATTTAATTTCCTGCAAAGGTATATGGAAACTCTGGGTTAGAAGCATGAAACTGATTAGAAGACTTTCATGACAGATTAAAGGTTTCTAATCGGATTTAATCTTTTTACCGCAACATTATGCCGACCTTTGCACTCGCAATGCAAGACGGGCTTCATAACCCGACTGAGCACACTTTTTATTATAAAGATCGTATTAAAATGTTATTAAAGTTTTTCCTTACCTGCAATAAGATTGGAGCCTTTACTCTGGGTGGAGGTTATGCCATGATACCTGTCATGGAAGAGGAGTTTGTTGACAAAAACCACTGGCTCGGCAAACAAGAGTTTCTCGACATTATGGTAGTGGCCCAAACCACGCCGGGCATATTCTCAATCGACATGGCAAGTCACATTGGCTATAAGCTTAAGGGCGTATGGGGTGGCATAGTTGGTGCCTTGGGCATTGCCGTGCCATCTATCATTGCCATTCTGATAATCGCCATGTTTTTCCGCAATTTTAAAGATAATCCCTGGGTGGAACGGTTCTTCGAGGGTGTACGGCCTGCCGTAGTGGCATTGATAGCCTCACCTTGCTTCAAGATGGCAAAAACTGCAAATATAAGATGGCAAAACAGCTGGATAGTTATTGTGAGCTGCCTGTTAATATGGCTTCTGGAAGTTAATCCTGTTTGGATTATTATGGTGGCGGGAACGTCTGGATTCTTAATTGGTAAAATTAAACGACAACAAAAATGATTTTTCTACAGTTATTCTATGTGTTCAGCAAGATTGGCATTTTTAACTTTGGTGGTGGATATGCCATGTTATCACTTATCTATGGCGAGGTGGTAACTCACTATCACTGGCTGAGCAGTGCAGAGTTTACCGATATTGTAGCCATTAGTCAATCAACACCTGGCCCGATTGGTATCAATGCAGCTACCTATTGTGGCTACACTGCCGTGATCAACGCAGGTTACCCCATGTGGACAGCTTGCATAGCATCGGTCATGGCCTCGCTGGCTATTATGTGGCTGCCTTTCATCTTGATGATAGCCATCAGCCGATATCTTCTACATCATAAGGACGCACCGTTCGTACAGGATATCTTTAAGCCCTTGCGGCCTGCGATTATCGGACTCATCGCAGCAGCTGCCTTATTGTTGATGAACAAGGATAATTTTGGTTCACCTACAACCGACCTACCTAAGTTCATCATCAGCATCATTATCTTTGTGGCCGCATTTGTTGTTACACGGTTAAAAGCCAACCCGATTCTTGTGATGCTCGTATGTGGCATAGTGGGGGTATTTATATATTAACTGTTCATAAATGTTATGATTAAAGCACAGCATTACTTAGAAAGAAAACACATAATGTAAAGATTATATCAAAAATTAAAAGATAAAGAGTATCCACAGGCTTTAAATTGTTTATTTGCTTAAAAATAGAACATTTTTACTGAAATTCTTGCGGTTTAATGTGATAAAAATATTATCTTTGTAAGCGTAAAAAGAAGAGTGACGCCATTGCGTTGCACTTGCTTTATGAATAGCAATATTCTACATTAATTTCGAGAGGATGAGAACATTAAAATAAAAGATTTTGAGTTAATTACTGTTTTTATGTTAGGTTGAGAAGGGAAGTACTCGTGAGAGCGCTTCCCTTTTTACGTTTTATTTAACCCACATTGCAGATATATCTCATGTAACTGATTGATTCTCAGTATTGGCATTTTTTGAGGGTGGCTTTGGGTGTACCACGGATTTTATTTTTCCAAGGGGATGAGGATTGATTCCGAGC
>Ga0256406_1003801_pt1 | contig 18184 bp, 16 predicted proteins | sample RumenRJG_03DNA_FD_185986 | JGI IMG/M metagenome (GOLD analysis project Ga0256406, IMG submission 185986) | Bovine rumen microbial communities from Lethbridge, Alberta, Canada - RJG_03 | ecosystem: Host-associated > Mammals > Digestive system > Stomach > Rumen | place: Canada: Alberta | collected...
CAGCCTCTCCCACCGTTGCACGCTGCTGCCCCGCCTGCTACTCAACTACAACCCTGCGCGCCATTGGCTGCTCTCGCTCTCTGCCGGAAGCTATAGCCAAGAGCCCGCCGACACCATCTTGGCGCGTAGTCTTGCGCCATCCCAATCCTCACTGGCCCATCACTACATAGCCGGACTGCAATACAGTTTTGGCAACACGCTCGTACGCATAGAATCCTACTACAAGCGATACTCCCGTCTGCCGCTCCTCCGTCAAGGACTCTACACTGCCGACGGTTATGGCGCAAGCCGGGGTTTTGATCTTTTCATCGACGACTGGTCGCTGATGCCCAACCTCAACACAATGCTCAGCTATAGCTACAATGACTCGCGCCGACGCTACCTCAACGACCTCACCGAGCAGCAGCCACCCTACGTCTCGCGTCACAACCTGCGTCTCGCATTGAAATATGGCATTGGCATTTTCAGTCTCGGACTCACCGAGTCGTTTGCCTCGGGACGGAAGAGCGAGGGACGCACCACACCTTATTATAATAGTCTCGATGCCAGCGTCACCTATCTGGCGAGCAAACGCGTCATCGTCTACGCCTCACTCAGCAATCTGCTCGGACGCAAGAACATCTATGGCTACCGTGGCGGCAAGCCCATCACCAACGGCTCCGACCGCTTCCTCTATATCGGCATTTTTGTTTCACTAAAAAGTAATAAAGCTTATGACATCGCAAATTTCTAAGGCACTGGCTTCCACCGTCAGTCGTCGCATGACAATCCTCGTCCTCCTCGTTGTGTCTCTCCTCAGTCTCCACGCTCAGCAGAGTCAGTCCACGATGGAGCAGCAACTCGCCTCGCTGCAACGCTTAGAGGCCCTGCAGCCCGACAGCATCCAACCGAAATACCAGCAGGCGGTGCTCTTGCTCGGTACGGTCTGTTCGCAGCCTCAAGACAGCAAAGTACAGCAGTATATCGACGAGGCGCAGTGCGTGATCCAACGCATCGAAGCACTGCAGCCCACCAAAGCCACCGACCGCTCTGACCTCGCCACGCTCCACGGCTTCTACTACACGGCGCTCATCGTGACCAACCCACAGCAAAATGGACCGCGATACTATCGCCAGGCCCTCGACAGCTTTGACGAGGCGCTGAAACTCAACCCGAAGAACGAGATGGCCAAAATGCTCCTGGCAAGATTCAACGAAGGGATGAACAGCAACAGATAGGAAATCATCGCTACAAAAGTTTCGCTATATCATCATATTCCATTATCTCTGCATTGCGATTTTTTTGCAATGGCTATATCCATTAAGGAATAGAAAGTAGAAGGCTTAATAGGTCTCGCAGGATTTGAAGGACGGCCCGCCGTGGCCGTCCTCACCTTCTTGAAAGTAATTCCTACTCGCCGGCTTGCATCATCTGTCTTCGGCCTTGGCCTTGACGGGGAGCCCTGCCACCTTTTTGTGACAGCCGTCTCATCATCTGGCGCTCGAGCTCATAGACGCGCTGTATCTGTTTCTGCGTGAGGAAGGTGCTGTAGCGCTTGTAGTATTTTTCACGCAGGGCAAGGATCTTCTGGCTGCGCTCAAAGCGGTCGTTAATGGACTGCTGAGCCTGTGCGTCCGTGGTGGCTCCCTTTCGGTTTTGCTTCATGCGGGGACCGATGGCCCACAACTCCTTTTGGAAGTCGCAGTAGGTGTCGACGAACTTATGGGTGGTGGCATCGTCAAGGGCGAGCTGGTTGGCGATGTAGTTGGCCTGTGCCTCGGCAAGTTGTTCGCGCGACATGCGCTGGCGTTGGTTGTTCTGTGCGTTGGCGGAGAGTCCGCAAAGGGTCATCATCAAGATGACGACGGTAAGTCTGATGATATTTTTCATTGTTGTTACTTTATTAATAATGTCGAATTATTGATTGAGGAACAAATCGTCCTGATAGGTGCTGGCGGATTCCTTGCTCGGGCGACTGCCGCATGGCGCGGATGATTTCTTTGTCGTTGACACTCATGTGTTGTTCATTGAGATGGTTATCGGCGCACCACGGTCTTCGTGGCAACGGTGCGCCCGTTCACTTTCTTCACGACGACGGTCTTGCCGCCTTTCTTCACGACGACGGTCTCCACCTTCTTCGGTGCTTTCTTCACGACGACCACCTTCGCTCTTGCAGCAGGTGGCGGGCAGGGACGCGGATGTGCGCCAACCATCATTGTGCTCATTGCGGCAAAAGCCACGAGCATGATACCTTTCTTCACATTATTATTCTTCATGTCTGTTCTTTTAGAGGGTTAAACATGTGTCTCGATTCAGAGATGAGCTCATTTCTGTCTCGTATCTATTATCAAGACCCGGGAAAGGATAGAAAGTAAAATGCACGGGGCAAAAATAATACATTTTATTTAATCCTTGGGGGCATGGATAAGTTGCATTTTGACCACGAAAGCCTTGTCATTACCCAGCCACATATGACAGAAGAAGAGTTCCACGAGCTTGAAAGAGATACTATGATACCCTTGCCGAACGCAGGCGATGCCCCCAATGACCTTGTACCGGGATACGAAGGACAGGAAAAAGAAGAAATAAAGGCATGGCACAAGGCTCAAGACTTGATTATGGAAATGTCTTCTGAGAGTGATGACATTAAACAGCTTGTTGAGAAGCTTGGACTAGAGCCGGATAATTAATGTGCAAATATACGCCTGTGCTCCATGTGTGCGCAAACAATCGAAAACTACAAAAAATTATCCGATTTATTATTATTAAATTGATAATAATATCGTATCTTTGCAATAATAACGTGAACCAAACGATAACTAAACAAATTATGAAGAAAACGTCATTAACTTTTTTATGCCGAGCTTTCTCGCAGTAAGATAAACCTCCGTAAGCAGAATGTCCTACAATCCGCTTATAGTCTGATAATCACACAAGGGAAATCTAATTAAAATCATATTATATGGCAACCTGGAAAAAAGAGCTGTTGAAAAGGGAAAACGGGGAACTTGTAAATATGCAAGTCCCGGAAATCATTTCGGCGAGCAGGAGTACTGATATTCCCGCCTTTTACGCTGACTGGTTCTTTTACAGACTCAAAAAAGGATATGTTGCATGGAACAATCCCTTCAACGGCTCCCGTCTTTATGTGTCATTCAAAAACACTAGGTTTATAGTTTTCTGGTCAAAGAATCCAAGACCATTGCTTCAACACCTTGACGAACTTGGAGACATTGGCTGCTATATACAGTTTTCCCTCAATAATTATGAGAAAGAGCATCTGGAACCCGGAGTAAGACCGCTTGAAGAGAGGATAGACACTTTCAGACAATTGGTGGACAAACTTGGCAAAGGACATGTCGTATGGCGTTTCGACCCTTTGGTCTTAACTGACAGCATATCTATTGACGATTTGCTTGAAAAGATTGACAGGATTGGTGATAAGCTAAAGGGATATACAGAGAAACTCGTATTCAGCTATGCCGATATATGGAGCTACAAGAAAGTAAAGGCAAATATGGACAAAGACCACATTCCATACCATGAATGGCAGGAAAGTGAAATGGTCGATTTTGCGAGGAAATTATCCAAGTTGAATGAGAAATGGGGTTACGATCTGGCTACATGCGGCGAGAGAATCGATCTCTCTGCATATGGGATTAAGCACAACCATTGTATTGACTATGATCTCATTGTTAGATTCGCACATGACGACAAGAAGCTAATGGATTTCATAGGCGCTCAGATAAAGACAAGGCAAAGGAATATGTTCGGAGAGTTGGAGCCTTTACCGTCGAGTGCCATATTGCTTTCTGACGACAGGTATGTCGTTAAGGACGGTGGGCAGAGGGAATTCTGTGGATGCATGAGAAGCAAGGACATCGGAGAATACAATACCTGCGTCCATATGTGTGAATACTGTTATGCCAACGCTACCAAGCAAGTCGCTGCCAGAAATTACAGGCAGCATCTTGAAAATCCTAATGCTGAAACTATAACTGGAAGATAATGAGTACATTCAGGCAAAATATACTGTCAGCAAAAAAAATAACGCTTGACAAGATTAAGGAGGCTGCTGTAAACAGTCTGCCAGCTAATCTGCGGCAAAGACCCTGGACAATAACACAACGCGGAACTGCAATTTATGACGAAGAAGTTCAGCTGGATGCATATCTCGCGTCTTATACGGACTGGCACAAGGGAAAATTGCAGAAGGCCTTTTCCAAGTTGCCTAAAGAAAAGCCGGCTAGTGAAATAAACCTTATTGACTGGGGCTGTGGTCAGGGCATGGCTTCCCTGTTCTTTCTTGAATATGTTCAGGAAAACAATTTAGGATGCAATATACGTGAGATTATCCTTATTGACCCATGCGTATTGGCGGTACAGAGAGCGGAGTTCCTAATTCATAGGGTTAATGCGAATATCGTATTGCGGTGTATCACAAAAAAAATAAATGATGTCACCAAGGAGGATGTCAAGACAGTTGCTTCAAGACCTACCTATCATATATTCTCGAATGTTCTTGATTTGGATGGTATAGATCTCAAGCATCTTACACAGATCCTGTATGCCAACTCTTCCGTAGTCAACTACATAATATGCGTCAGCCCTTATTATGGCCAGGTAAATTTTAAAATTGACCGTTTCTTTGATTATTTCAGTCATCCGCTGGCTTATGAGGCTTCGGAAACGGTGTCAAACAAGCTGGAGTACGGCTTTACCTATACTTGTCATGTCGCCAAGCTCCTTGCTAACCAGCCTGAGCAAATAATCAAATACCGTTTCTTCCCTGCAGTTCAGTTCCGTGCCGGATACCAGTTGGACATGTGCAGGAAAGTTTCCCCTATTAATACTAAATGGACATGCTTTGATGTCTATGCTCCATTTGACCTTGGTGCTGACATCCATGATGATGTTCATCCTATCCTGGCGGTACTCCACAACATTATATCCAGAGGTCTTCCTACAAGACCATCACCTTTTGTGGAAAGAAGCGTCGGAAGAGGCTATTCTGTAGAAAAGAACAAATATGGAGGCATTAAATTCGAAGCCCGGAGCTTTTCAGAAGATGAGGACGGGAATGACATTGAAAGCCTTCTGAGTTCATATTATAGCGACAATAATGAAGCAGAGGCTCCAGGACTGACTGACAATGATGTAGTAAACGAAATAACCTGTACCCCACTTGCGATAGCAAGGACTGAATTGCTCCTGACGGAAATTCTAATGACAGGAAGACTGTCCCTAGATGTCGACAGTTGGGATGTGCTTGTCGAAGAAAAGGACGTGCCATTTGCAGCTATCGCATTCGAGGACTTCAGACAGATGTTTGACAATCTGACTTCCATTTCGTCTGAATACCAAGATCTTAAACTCCCTAAGATTAATCTCCATGTAATTACAAATAAGGAATATGAGGATTCTGACTTGCATTTGAACTGCAACCGTTCTGTTTCAGTGTCAAAAGAAGATACGGATAAAGTTTATGACTTGGTGATACATTATACAACAGCATGCAAGTCAAAGGACTTTGAATTCAACAGGTTTAAGGCTAAGAATGAATGCTACTTCGCAATTTACTCTGCCAATGATTATAATGCCGAGCGCTATATATACACAACCGACCGTATCAATTATGTACCGTTTGTTTCACGTAACCAGCAAGGACTTTATGATGAGCTTGAAGAGCCTATTAAGAAACTAACATATTTCCTCAATCTCATATTCAGAAAGCAGGTATTCAGAAAGGGACAACTGCCTATTCTGACAAGGGCGATGGCCAACAAATCCGTTATCGGACTTCTTCCGACCGGAGGTGGAAAGTCTCTTACATATCAGCTAGCGGCTATGTTGCAACCAGGCGTTACTATTGTAATAGATCCGCTGGTATCCCTTATGAAAGACCAGTACGACGGTCTGATCGGTTCTGGAATAGACTGCTGCACATTCATTAACAGCCTTGTACAGGACAAGTCTGCACGTGAGCAGGCAATGGAACAGTCAAAAATGATGTTTGTCTTTTTATCACCGGAGAGGCTCTGCATAATGTCGTTCAGGAACAGGTTGCGAAACATGGAATCCTTGCATGTGTACTTCTCCTATGGAGTTATCGACGAGGTACACTGCGTTTCTGAATGGGGACACGACTTCCGCTTCTCCTACCTTCATCTCGGTCGCAACCTTTACCAATACGTCTTGCCGAAGCAATATGAAGGTAAGGATAGGCATATATGTCTTTTCGGACTTACAGCGACAGCCTCTTTCGATGTCCTTGCAGATGTTCAACGGGAACTGTCCGGGAACGGTGCTTTCCCCCTTGACGGTGATGCAATTGTAAGGTATGAGAATACCAACCGTTTGGAACTTCAATATAAGATTATAGAAGTAGATGGTCAAGAATGTAAAAGTAAATGGGATGTCTACGCTTTAAAAAACAGCATGGTACCGGAGGTTCTCAGGGACTCCAGAACTGACTTGCTTGAACTTGAAAAGCCGGAGAATATAAAGAGGATAAAAGAAAGATTCAAGGAAAGGGAGAATATAACAGACCAAAGATATCTGAAGGAAATTGATGAGACCGACCTCAGCGTTGATGTTGATGAAGACTGGTATGATGTGCGTCCTAACAATGCATCTGCCATTGTATTTTGCCCGCACAGGAAAGGCAGTCTGGGAGTATATGACAACGAAAAGGGTACGAGCAAAGGTGTTTCCACTACCGTTAAGAACGCAATGGGCGAGGACAATGTAAGTACGTTCATAGGTGGTGATTCCCTGATAGGACAGGACAAGTTCATCAAAGGAGAGACATCTATTATGGTGGCCACAAAGGCATTCGGCATGGGCATTGACAAGCCCAATGTAAGGTTTACCGTTAATTTAGTCCATTCCGGGTCCCTTGAGGCTTTTGTTCAGGAAGCAGGACGTGCGGGACGTGACAGGAAAATGGCTCTAGCGACCATTTTGTTCTGCCGTAAGGAATTCATGGAACAGAACCGGAGAACACGTTTAATAGAAAGCGTACCGGTAGATTTCGGAGTACATAAGTTCTTCTATGACGGCAATTTCATTGGGGCAGACTTCGAGAAAATCGTTATGTACTATCTTCTCGCCCACAATGCGACTATGGTGTCTGACGAGGAAAATACGCCGTTGCCCCAGATAGCTTCCGACTCTGTCCAAGGCTTCATGAAGGCACTGCTTGACATGAAAGTCGGCGAAAGGCTCGTGTCCTATATATCATATTCAGAGAAAGACAACCAGGAGGGTATAAACTGGCTGAACAATTATCTTGATAAAATTGGGAAGAAGAATGGCATAACATATCCTAAATTCGTAATTGAAGGACTGAATACAGGTCGAGGAAAACAACAGGAATCGGTTGAATATTGCGCTTCTATTCAAAAAGCGATATACCGTATGTGTTGTGTTGGAATAATTGACGATTACACGCAGGATTATGTTAATGAGACATTCAGAATAGTTACTGTAAGAAAGAGTGAGGATGATTACTTCCATCATCTCAAGCAATATCTGATGCGGTATTACACTGATGAGCGTTCCGAGCTCGAAATGCAGAAGGCCAGACAGTTTAAAGGCGACAATGCTATGCAGAAATGCCTTGGCTACCTGACACAATTCGTATATAACAAGATTGCGACCAAGCGTAAACGCGCAGGACAGGATATAGAGGATTTCTGTGTGGATGCAGTAACACAGCCTGAGACCGAATCGTGGCTTGACATTAATGAGAAGCTGAAAGATTACATTTATTATTATTTCAACTCAAAATACGCGCGTGAGGGATATATGACGGAAAACGGTGAGCCATACTCACTGACCGACGATACTGAAGAAGGCAAAAAATCCTCTTATGAAATCCTCTTTAAGTACCTCAATGTCGTAGATGATGATGTAGTGGGAGCATCTGGTTCACCAAAAGACAATATACTTCATCTTCAAGGTGCCGTTCGATTGATCAGACGCTCGCTTACGGAGGAAAATCCAGCCCTGGACCTTCTGAACGCATACTGCCTGCTTTATCTGAAGACAGAAAACAATCCCAACCTTAAACGTGAACTCCACCAAAGCTATATAAACGGTTATAAGGAGTTCAAGATAAGGACGCCAGATAAGGACCTCTTCTATGAGAATATGGAAAAATACAAGACCGTACTTATACAAAAGAACGCAATAGGCAAGGACGGTCTAGAACGGCTTGATGACTGGGACAGGGAAGCCGAGATTGATTTGCAGACTGATTGGCTGAATGAGTTCAAGAAAGTATACATAAAAGAAAATTAAATACACAGAATATGGAATCAAAAGAATTTCTCGAGTCGCTTGAAAGGCTCAAAGCGACACTGGAAGGCATAAAATCTGCAAAAGAGCAGGTGGAGAAGACGGTAGGTGCATATGATGTATTACATTCCGACCTTACTGACTACACTGGAAAGTTGAATAAGATAGCTGAAGGTTTGGAATCTATAATCAGTGGTTTGACCGACGAGAAGCAGAATCTAGCTAAAGATTATACCGCTTCTATTGAAAGCCTCAAGACAACTTGTAGCGGGCTTGTTGACACGCAAAAAGCAGCTTTAGAGGCAGTATCAGGGCTGTTCCAAACTACTTGCGGTAACTCCAACAGAACTTTCTCGGAAAAGCTTGACCAGTCAGCGGCTGCATTTGACGGCAAGGTTGAAACAGCTGTCGATAATCTCAAAGCCGCCTATGACGAAAAGCTTTCGAAGCTGAGTGAGGTGATTGACACTTTCAAGGGCAACTATGATAAGACATTGAATTCCATATCCGCGAAGTCAGACCAGACAAGCGATAACTTCAAGGAAAAAGTGTCTGCTGCCGTTGCTGACTTTAAAACAGCCAATGATACTGAAATTGGCAAATTAAAGGAAAACCTCGCAACATTCAAGACCGAAACTAAAAGTCTGTCGGATGATTTCTTTGCCGGTTTAATCAAGTGCTCATCTGATTTTAGTGAGAAAGTAAACGGTGCTGTCGAGATCTTTAAGAACAAGAATGATGCAGAAGTCTCGAAGATAGAAACACAAATAACGAAACTTGAGCAGCAGGTTCGGCAGCTTGATATAATAGAGGCTGCTATGAAGCAATCTACCGAACTGGTCAAGGAACTGAAGCAAAACCTAGATCAGTTGGGAGAAAACCTGCAGGATTCTCAGAAGCAACAGAAGAATGTTCTTGACAATATATCAAAAGAACTCAAAGAATCACAGGATGCTCAGGATAAAGCCCTTGAAGGCATATCTAAATCTATAAAAGGGCAAGGCGTTATGCTTGAACAGCAAGGCTCGGTATTAAATTCCTTATCGCATGGCATAGTGGCCAATGGACAGACTGCGTCCAGTATCAACAATACTGTAACCCAAATATCCGGTAGCCTTAAAGAAGCAACCGATAAGGTCTCTGATAAAGTTTCTGAGGGCAATGATAAAATCTTGGAAGAGATGAAAGCCCTAGAGGAGAAGGTGAAAGTCCTTGATGATAAGAACATGAACCTGGAGAATGCCCTTAATTCCCTGAAGGATTCACAGAAGAAAATGCAGACTACAACTTATATATTAATGTTATTGGTTGCAGTAGCGTCAGTATTGTTGTTCGTCGCTAAATAATAATTAATTTTGTCTTATGGATAATATCTTCATTTTTCACTCACATCATCATCAGAGATATGAATCCGATGAGCCCGTTAAGGGCCTGCAGGATTGCCTGCGCACTGTAAGTGTCGAGAAGAATACGCATGGATGTCGCGGATATAATCTGGCTCCTGGTGTCGGTTATATCGTCAAGATATTCAATGATGACCTTGGCAAGCCAAATATGTCTGACAAGCCTATGAAGCTTGTCAGCAGAGGCGATGACTATCTGGAGTTTCGTGGATTCCCTATAGAGGCAATGTCGCCTTTCGGATGGATGGAGGTCGATTACAGTGTATACGGGCTTGTGATTTATTTCCAGAATGGGATGGTCAGCAAGTGCGTGCTTCACATGTATGACCGAAACATAAGAATAGAGTATTTGCCATAAGCATCTTATAAACCACATGTTTTTTGTACTTTCATGCCGATGCCAGTTCGCTTTGGCATCGGCATGAACTATTACAATGTTAATAACTGTAGTCGTTTGAATAAAGTTTTCTAACGATTGAGTCATTGAAGCCCTTAAGGGCATCCTTTACTCCTTTCGGGTTGTCATAAAACCGCTTTTTGTCTCCATAGCCGATGACCCATACCAAACGGGAGATGAGCCATTCCTTATCAACAGAAGCTACACTGTTGCCTTCACGGCCTTGTGTTCCCGTTATTACATCAGACACACTGAGATTTTTCTCTCCGGAGTAATCGGCAAGGTAAGCTTTCATGTATTTGTGAAACAGGAATATCTTCGTAAGATAAGGCACATACAGCTTCTTCGCTTTCGGAAAGAGCGGGCTATCAGTCCTGTCATCCTCGTTTCTTGCCTCACGCAGGTTGTGAAGAGCATAGTATTCGTCAGTGCCGACAGAATCACTGTACTTCTCTACATAGTCTGACAAAGCCTGACCAAGGATACGGAGTGTTACTGGGTTTGACACGGTCATTTTCCTCATTCCGTCAACTTTCAACGTAAGTTCTCCATTTGTAACACCTTCCACAGTCTCACCACTTGCGGAAGCGTCAAGCCACTTGTCATAGTCCTCCTGGCTCGCTCCAAGGACATCGGTAATACTCTGAAGCTGCATGACCATCTGCTCGAAACTCTCCAGTGGCGTGTCCTCATACTCTATGGCACTGTCTGTCTTGTCGTCGATAAAGTCTTTCAGCCATACCAATGCATACCAGAACAGTACTGGGTCTATATTCAGTGCAAGGAGGGACGCGATGATCTCCACTGACTTGAAACGCTCCAACATATCACCGAGATCTTTATCCTCAATAGGCTTGAGGATGTCATAATGGAAATGCTCTATCGAGAGCTTGAGGTCCTTCTTGTATGCCTTTGGATCAGCCTCGCGCGAGGCATGGTCAGGATACTTCTCCCTGAGCGGGTCAAGGCAGAACTTATCCTTCAGGGCATCAAATTGCCTTCCTGAGAGTCCGTTTATCCTGCCGTTGGTATAGCGTGTACCGAAGATGTCGCAGCCGAACCAGTCATAGGCACATGGATTATCGTAATTTCCAGCCGGAACCGGGAAGGCAAGGTTGGACATACGGTGAGCCTCAGATAGCAGCGGTTCGTCCTTGTATGGGCTGCCGTCAGGCATGCTTATTAAACGGCTCTTGTGTTCTGGGAGTCTGGAAAAGTCAAGTGCGTCGATGTTTTTAATTTTTTTATACATAGTTCTAAAGTTTTAAGGAAGCATTGCTTCCTGGTTTGTCAACTTGATTTTGAAGGCTCAAGTTGGATACGCCTTGCTTTTCCGGCCGGTCAAGCTTTGTTTTTGTTTTGACAGTGCAAAGATAGAAAGAGTTTTCAATGTCCGCAACTTTTTTGCCTGATACCTGCGGGGGAAATAATGCGGCATTTCTTTCCCCCATTGTTTTATATCGGAGAAAATGAAAAAAGATTGTAGAAAAATTGCGAAAGAGGGAAAAAAGATATAATTTTGTATTGGTGTCCGCTAAATAGATATAACGACTTATGGAATCCCTTTGGTTTAAAGAAATCTCGCTCTAAGCATTATGCGACAAGCCCCCTCCTTCAATTTTGTTCACTTTCAGGAGGGGCTTCCAAGGCCTTCTCCAATGCTTCCTCCCAATCCTTTTCCGGGTGTTCCAAGAATCCATGAACGTCAATATAGTACATGAGCATTATCCTGACCATTGTAGCAAGCCCGGAGAAGCTCCATGACCGCGTAGTGCTCTTTCGCAGCAACATCAGCAACAGATTGGCTATCAGTGTCACCCAAATCTGTATTTTGATGGCGTTGGCGCTCTCGCCATAGAAATACCTTAACGTGAAGTTCTGTTTCAGTTGCTTGAATAGCGACTCTATTTCCCATCTAGCGTCATACGTGGCCACTATTTCTTCATAAGCCGTCTCCAAATCATTTGTAAGCAGCCTCGTGAGTTTTGGCTTCTTGGGATTTTTCATATTGACGTAGGTTATGATGCGCGCCTTGTGCACAATGTCCTCCCCGCCCTTTACCTTCTTCCTGAATTCCACAAGTTCCTCCCGCCATACCATCAGACCGCCGGCATCCATATGCCATACGCTTGACAAAGTCTTGTAAGTCAGGTTTCTTTTCATCTTTGTCACATACGTGACACCCTTCCGCGTGAGTTCCTCGAACTTCTGATAATCTATGTATGCCCTGTCCATGGCCAGAACGTCGCCTTTGGTCAGCTTCTCCGGCGATAGAAGAAAATGGTCATGCGTAGCCGCTGACGTGAACTGCACGTCACACGGCACGCCCTCGTTGGCATGTATGGTCGTATGCACCTTTATGCCTCCCTTCTTCTTACCTGTCTTGGGATTCCTGCCGACACCCTTGAAAATGAGGTTGGAGAACAGGGTTACTGTGGTGAAGTCTATGATTTTGATGTTTCTGAACCACCGAGGAGTGTTCCCGGAGCAGCTGTCCGATGAAAGTTTGTCCTTGTAGTGGTAATAAAGGCTGGAGTATATCTTGCCGAATACCTTCTCCGACCGTCTGGCGTTGGCATCAGCCAGCGTGCTGCGACGTGGAAGGTCCTTTATGCCCAGATGACCGAGCTTGCGGCACTCCATCATCGTTGCCGAGGTTATTTCGCGAAGGGAATCGAAACGCATTATCACGGCGTAAAGCATGATTGTCAGGTGACACCATGCGTTGAACTTCTTTACATACCGCTCGCCACCGTTCTCGCGGCTTATTTTGATGATTTGTTTATTAATTATATTTTCAATGTAATGGTTGTAGATTATATTTATCAAGACGGACCGCGCCTTTTCTTATGTTTAACAAGAGGTCGCTATATATCTTGATTATCATGTCATTTGTTTCCTTTCCTCCAGGAAACATATCGAATATGTTCTGTTGCTTGCATGCTTCCAGCAGTCCTTTGATCCTATCTACAACACCTATCTGGAACATGTCATATTGCATCATGCTTTCCCCTTCTTCTGCAATACCGCTGATCCAGCCCCTTTCGTATTTATATTTCTCCCATGTAAAGTATATGCCATAGATCAAGGTGCGTACAACCTCATAATATTGCTCTGCATAGTCCTGTTTGTTGTCTCTTTGGGCCTGTGCCCACATTAAGGAGCGGTATTTCCGCAATGTCTTTACAGTCTGTATCAAGTCTGCTTGCGAGAAAGGCGCGGTGTCCTTTAGTGATTGGTTTTCAGTCATTTCTGTCTGTGTTTTTTATGTTGTTAGGAAGTTGGAACTCTGCTACTATGTTATGTACGAAGGGGTATCCGTCAGCAACAAGGTGCAGCTGGAAAGCAGGTACCATTCAACAGTATATGCTTGGAACGATAGAGTTTATAACATTCCAGAATAGCTCTCTATATCGTTTCTCAGTTTACTGCTTACTTTATTAACGACGATCTTCCCCAATTCGATAATTCTATCTAGAGAGGTGTCTATTTGACGGCAATTATCAAGCACATGATCCTTGATGTTTATATAGGACCTCTCTTCCATTGGTACTGTGAAGGCACTGGAAACATTCGCCTTGTCCATAATACAATCATAAAGATAATATGCAGCGAACAATGTCTTGGTGTTAGTGTCCATTGGCATATCCGGCGGAAGCTCGCTATCGAACATGCTCAGGAAGTTATACGGATTAGGATGACTGCCTTGGCAGGCACTCCGGATTTTATTGATTAAATGTCTTCTGTCACGAATAAGAAGTATCATCAGCCTTGCAGAAGCTTCGTCATGGATACTGGTCTTTTGAGATTCAAGTGCTTGAGAGAAGCAGATGAATGCGTTCTCTGCCCTGACTTCCTGTATGTCCTCATCTGGCTCCCGGAAGCCGAGGCATACCTGAAACACCCTTCCTACCAAGAGAGGGTTGTCAAGATTTAAAATGTCTGCAGGGTGGTGAACAAAATAATTGTATACATTCACACCATATCTTTCGAGACTATAATAGTCCTCGTTGCAAAAAGATTCCCACGCACTAATGGCATTTAAATTAAGCTGTTCGTTCATATTTATAGTATTATGCTTAGTTATCACCAGAGTTTATAACAAATAATTGAATAGCAAGCGTTTCATCTTCACCGCTATATGATACGTGTAAGAAAGGACTATGTCTAGGCATGTGGACAGAACATATCTCATAATTTGGGTTGTCTTTGTCATACTTCAAAAGTGGTCTCTTACTTTTTCATTAGCAAGTAAAGCAGAGCGTTTCTGCATTCAAAACTGTTAGAGAAATCAACTTACCCAGTCAACTACTCAACTGCAAAACTAAGCATTAGTTTTCAAAATCACAAGGATTTTATTGGAAAAAGCAACAAGATTTTTTTGTGTGCGCAAACAACCAAAGGATACACCAAAAATCACTATTCCAGATGATTATGAATGCATTAGAATAATGATTGTTTTGGAAACGTTTGTTGTGGTAATAGACACAGAATTTTTGTTGGTTGTAAGCGTCTCGGCATTACCGTATTTCAGCCTCGCTTAAAAGTCTGTACCTTTGCGCGCACAAATTCTTATGAATATGGCAAGCAAAGACAAGTACAAGAGTCTGCTTGAACGATACAAGCAGGCTCTTATCAAGAATCCCAAGCTGAACCTATCGGCTTATTGTCGGTTAAACGGCGTCAGTGTCTCCGGCATGCATCATTATATTGAAGACGTCGATCAGTCGGTCAAGTCTATCCGTGATGCTGTTCTGAAGGCTACTGAACATCAGCATTGCGAAGCGTTTGTACCATTTACGGCTGACAGCCCACATTCCGACATCGACCGTGCGGAGGTCACAATCCAACTACCTAACGAGACTTTGGTGTCGGTTTCCCGTTGTGATGCCGGCATCATCACGGCTGTGTTGAACGCATTAAAATAACTGCCTATGTTCGGACTTTCAGAATCAACAGTGTACTACATGTGCCAACATCCGGTGGACATGCGCAAGGGTATCAACGAGCTGTACAAACTCGTGCGCTCAGAAATGAAGATGTCGCCCTTACGGGCAGCGTTTTCATCTTTTATGGCAAGAACCGTCAGAGCGTCAAGCTGCTTCGCTGGGACACCGACGGCTTTGTCCTTTACCAGAAACGCCTCGAGAAAGGCACCTTCGAGATACCGGCAGAGATAAAGGACAAGCTCGATGAAATACAGAAAAGCCGGACCTGCTGCCCGACAGTGAGCTGTCCGAGGCCGCCAGATACTTCAACAACGAATGGGAGGCTGTGGTCGACATCTTCAAGAGAGGCGACACTGCACTTGACAACAATCTCGTCGAACGGATGAACCGCTACTTTTCCATGTCCAGAAGGAGCTCTCTCTTCTTCGGTTCTCATAAGGGAGCCGAAAGGGCAGCTGTGCTCTATACGCTCGCATTGTCTGCCAAGATGAACCGTCTCAACCTCTTTGGCTACCTCGTCGACATCCTTGACAGGACTGCCAAATGCAACCTAATACGCCATTGGGAAAATACAGGAATCTATTACCTGACTGCTGGCAACCATCCACAGAAGACTAACGAAACTGAGCAAGCCTCCTCTCTTGCTCAGTTTTTTTGTGGCAATACGTGAATACCGATACGCTTACGCAGAGATTAATCCGCAGTTACTTTTACAAGGTGACAATCCCCGCCTGATTGACGAATGGCAACTCGCACCTTCCCTTTGGGATACTGTACGTTTTGAAGTAGACCATCGTAAGCAACATGGGCTGTTTATTCTCACAGGCTCAGCTGTACCTTCAAAAGGAGAGCAAAAGGAAACCAAACATTCAGGAACCGGCAGATTCGCATGGCTTACTATGCGCCCAATGAGCCTGTGGGAGTCTAAAGAGTCAGATGGCAGCGTAAGTCTGTCAGAATTGTTCAATCAACCTGCGCAGATAGCAGGAATCAATAAGTTGAGCATCCAGGATTTGGCATTCCTCACATGCCGGGGAGGATGGCCGGAGGCAATCGACATGACTGGAGATGATGCGCTTGGACAGGCTTTCGACTATTTTGATGCAGTTGTCAACAGAGACATTTCCAGAGTTGACGGAGTACAGAGAGACCCTGAGCGTGCGAAGCTGCTAATGCGTTCCTATGCACGTCACCAAGGGGCACTGACTACCAACCCGTGTTGGTTGCAGTTACTTTCAAGGGAGGTGAGGACGGCCTTTTTGACAGCCCTACATCAATATCCGCAATAACTAATTTCGACAGAGAGGATACTCAGACTCGTTGGGACTGTGAGTGATGGCATGGCTTAGTGTGGGTTTAATCCTCATTGTTCAGAAGTGTCGAATCTGTTATATATTCTGACAAAAAACGGGCCACGAGACGGCGTTTTTTGCGAGCAAGAGCATCATTGACCGTAATTTATCGATTCTCAGAGTACTTTTTATAATCGTTTATAAATCAGATGGTTATATAGGTTTAAGCTTTCTACGTCATAAGAAAACCGAAGATGATCCGATAAAAAAGGTACTTTGACCAAAAATTCTCTAGAGAATTTTTGGTCAAAGTACCTTTTTCTTCTTGTCATCTCGCCTTTTTCTCACGCTAAAATCACTGATTTTGCAAAGTAAATCCACTGGTTTCATCACTTCATCCCACCAATTTCACCAAATCAGCGCGCATTTTCGATGAAAAGACTGCTGCTCGTTCTCTATAATGCAACTGCGGGACGACAGTATTTTGTAGCCGAATTTCATGTTCTTTCTTCAAAGGGCGTCAATATCTCTTGACTGCTTATCAAACTCGCAAAATGGATATATTAGTAGCTTATCGAGTATCCAATAAATTATATACATGATTAAGAAAGAAAATAATAGCTTCAAGCGAATTCTGTGATTCTAATCCACACAGCCTCAGAATATCTTTGTCCGTCTTATCAAGGACATCGCTAAAATCTATCTACCTATCAACATGGATCTTTAAGGTCTTAATCTTCTCACGGATCTTTGCATCGGTGACCTGCCGGCCATCGTCTCCCAAACGAGAGTTCATCAACCGGGCAACGACCACATCGGGCTGGATGTCCTGCGTGTTCTGGCTAAGAGTATAGAGTTTGTCATGACGATGGCGGGAAGGAGAAGCGAAGACAACACCGCCGGCTTCCATCCGGGCGAGACAGTGCAAGAGTTCGGGACGAGAGAAATGGGTTCGCTGTTGTAGCTGAGTGAAACGGAGTGGACTATAGCCCTTCCGCTGTCGGTCAATGAGTAGGTCAAGGATGATGAGGCACTGAGCGATGATCTCATTCATCGTGTAAGCTGTGGTCTTGTCGACATTGCCGATAGCCAGATCCTGATTGGCATGTGTGAGTTCCGCACAGCCGATGATGATGTACCAAGATATTTGCAACCATAACAGGAAGAGAGGAATGGCAGCCAGACTACCATAGATGATGCTGTAGCTTGAGACAAGTACCTGCAAATGGATATAGACCATCTGGAGCAGCATGATGCAAAAGCTGGCTAAGAGCGACGGCCACCATGCGTGTCTCACGGGCACGGGCGTATGAGGAATGCAGGTGTAGACGCAGAGGAAAAACAGCCACATCAGCAGCAGGGGGACAATGATGCCTGTCGCCCAGTGCATGAGAGGGGTGACGAAACGGATGGCAGGCAGGTAGTCAAGGAGCAGATAGCTGTAGATCGTGAAGGAACTGCAAAGGATGATGACGATAGGAGCACAGAAGATGATGGCGATATAATAGATCAGCCGTTTCTGCAAGGGCCGCTCTTCCGCGACACCCCAGATGTCGTTGAATACGCTTTCGATATCCATGAAAAGACTGATCACACTCCAGAGCATGACAGCGATGCCGGCGATGACAAACACCCGGGTATGAACATATTGGATATAGGACTCCGAGAGACTCACGATGGCGTCGTAAACTTGCGGTTGAGCTGACAGAATGTACTTACACCAAGAGAGGATATAACCCTCAAATCCCAGCCCCTTGCCGATGGCGAAGATAATGGCAAAGGCAGGGATAAGCGCCATGAAGGTGTTGAACGTGAGTTGGGCCGCAAAGCCCCAGTGACGCTTGACAAAAAGATTTTGATAGA
>Ga0256406_1003802_pt1 | contig 18179 bp, 14 predicted proteins | sample RumenRJG_03DNA_FD_185986 | JGI IMG/M metagenome (GOLD analysis project Ga0256406, IMG submission 185986) | Bovine rumen microbial communities from Lethbridge, Alberta, Canada - RJG_03 | ecosystem: Host-associated > Mammals > Digestive system > Stomach > Rumen | place: Canada: Alberta | collected...
GCGGGTAAGCAGGCGATGATTCTTGAAGCCAAGGCTTACGGCGGGCAAATTGTGAACACTCCGGATATTGAGAACTACCCGGGGTTTGCGCATATCTCCGGATTTGATTTTGCAACCGGACTTTATCAGCAGGCGATAGATCTCGGCGCAAAATTCCGATATGAGCGTGCGCTTGGGATCCGGAGCGAGGGAGAGGAACGGATTGTTGAGACAAGAAAGAGAGAATACCACTGTAAGGCAGTGATTCTGGCTACCGGAGCGAAGAACCGGATGCTTGGCATTGACAGGGAGGAGGAACTCACCGGAAAGGGCGTTTCCTACTGCGCGACCTGTGATGGATCCTTCTTCAAGGGGCAGGACGTAGCGGTAAACGGCGGAGGAAATACAGCTCTCGAGGATGCCGCATATCTGGCCGAGATCTGCAATAAGGTATATCTAATTCACAGAAGGGATCAGTTCCGGGGCGATGAGGCGGATGTGGAGAAGCTCAGACAGAAGGCAAATGTTGAGTTTGTGCTGAACAGCAATGTCACAAAGCTGATCGGCGAGGACAAGCTGACCGCAGTTGAAGTAACGAATAAGCTGACCGGAGAGAAGAGAGAACTCTCAGTTGCGGGGTTGTTCGTGGCGATCGGTCAGGAACCGGACAATCAGGCCTTTGCAAATGAAGTAGACCTGGCACCGGCCGGATACATTGAGGCAGGTGAAGACTGCGCGACAAAAACTCCCGGAATCTTTACGGCAGGAGACTGCCGCACCAAGACCGTGCGGCAGCTGACCACGGCGGCAGCGGATGGTGCGGTTGCAGCGCTTGCGGCGTGCAAATATATCGGCGCATAAATGCAAATATCGGCAGATATTCCGGGTGCGAAGCATGGAGTCATTTGTTTCGCATGCAATAAGCGGCGCTGCTGAGAGACCGGGCGAAGAGGAGAAAAGGGCGTCTGACCATTTGGTCAGGCGCCCTTTTCTCCTCTTCCTCCTCCGGCTTTGCAGTTTTTGAAATTAAATTGTTCACAATCATTGACAAGAATAAAAGATATGCTATACTACACTTAATCAGCACTCTAATGACACGAGTGCTAATACATAGAGCGGTCCTTAAAGCCGTTCAGCTCGGAAAACGAGCAGCATCACACAGTTTTTGCCAGAAGAAAGGCGATTTCAGACAAGAAATTGCAGCAATGAACCGGAGAGTGGAGACACCTGTAAGAAATTTTAGAAGCTCCGGTCGCCATTGCAGAAAAGAGGAATGCATATGAATAGTTATCTGGTTATACCTTCTTATGATACTGTCATCCTTCCCGATGTCGATTATCAGCTCGGCGTTGAGGAACTCAATGAGGATGAGAGAAGCCGTATCAAAATAGACGACAATAAAGCACTGATCGTGCCTATGAAAGAAGCAAAGGATAAGAAAAATCTGACGATGGACGATGTCCTGGGATTTGGCGTGCTCGCAGATGTCATAGACATAAATTCTACAAATGCCGGACTGCGTGTTCACGCAAGGACCAGGGAAAAGGTTGAAATTACCGGACTTTCGTGGAACGGGGATATCCTGGAGGCCACCTTTGAACCCAAGGACGAGGTGCTGGATATCACATTAAAGGGAGAAAAGGATCTCCTGGATGCTCTGAAGAAGGATTTTACAGAGCTGACCACACATTTCCAGGGCGGACAGATTGCGGCAGGTTATGTTGAGAGATGCAAGACAATCAATGAACTGGCGGCAATGTTCTGCCAGTTCCTGGATATGAGTCCGGAAGAGAAATATGCACTTCTGCAGACGGATTCGATGAAGCAGAGAGGTCTGCTGATTGAAGAAGCCGTGAAGCGGTTCAAGGGAACCATCGATATGCAGGAGGCGCTGAACGACAGATATAACGCAACCGAAGGGAATTTTTACAAAAAAGCGGCTATTGAGAAGCAGATCGGACTCCTGCAGAAGGAGCTGGACGACATGGATCCGGAGGCTGCGGATGAGGAGAACGATTATCGGAAGAAAATTGAGGAATCCGGCATGCCGGCTGAGGCAAGAAAGGAGGTCGACCGGGTATTAAAGCGCTACATGGAGATGCAGCCGAATGATCCGGACAAGGCCTCCTCAGAAAACTACCTGGATTTCGTTACTTCGCTGAAGTGGAAACCAGATGATCTGCCGAAGGTCGATCTGAAGGCGGCCAGAAGAATCCTGGACAAGGATCATTACGGACTGGACAAGGTGAAGGAGAGGATTCTCCAGCAGCTGGCAGTGATGGCGCTGAAAAAGAAGCAGGAGGGATCCATTCTCCTTCTGGTCGGTGCTCCCGGAACCGGAAAGACCAGTATGGGCAAGAGCATTGCCGAGGCACTGGGCAGAAAATATGTACGAATCAGTCTGGGCGGTGTAAGAGATGAGGCGGAGATCCGCGGTCACCGCAGAACCTACGTGGGAGCAATGCCGGGACGTATCATGGAGGGAATCAAGCGTTCCGGGGCGATGAACCCGGTTGTGGTTCTCGACGAGGTCGACAAGCTGACCGAAGGTGGATTCAGCGGAGACCCGTCCAGTGCACTGCTTGAGGTGCTGGATCCGGAGCAGAACAACACCTTTGTGGATCATTACATGAATATCCCATACGATCTCTCCGGTGTGTTCTTTATCTGCACAGCGAACAGCTGGGATACGATTCCGCAGCCTCTGCTGGACCGGATGGAGGTTATCCAGCTGAATGGCTACACACCTTATGAGAAGGAGCAGATCGCGAAGAAGCATCTTCTTCCAAGGGCGATGGAGGACAACGGTCTGACCAAAAAGGATATCAGCGTGACAGATGGAGCGATCCGGAGAATTGTGTCCGAGTACACAAGCGAAGCGGGTGTCCGTGGATTAAAGAAGCAGCTCGACAAGCTCTGCAGGGTAGTCGCCGCGAAGCTGGTTGAGGAACGGTCGGAGACGGAAACCAGTACCGCTGCCGCAGATGCGACGGAACCGGCGAACGAAGAGAAGGCGGTGACTGCAGCGGAAGCAGTCGGCGAGACAGAATCCGGGACACAGGCGAATGTCGTGGAAGAAACGCGAGATGGCGGGGAGCCGACGACGGACGCGGAACAGAATGTTAAGTCCGGTAAGATTTCGGTGAAAGAGAAAAATGTGCCGGATTTTCTGGGCAATAAGAGAATTCTCCATGACCGCGTGCAGAAGCACAATCCGGCAGGAATCGTGACCGGACTTGCATGGACGCAGGCAGGCGGTGAGATTCTGTTTATCGAAACCACTGCAATGCGGGGGAGCGGTCAGATCAAGCTCACAGGCCAGTTGGGCGATGTCATGAAGGAATCCGCATCGATCGCCGCAAGTCTTCTGAAGTCGTATTATATCGACAGTGATCTGAATTTCAGGGAGAGAGATATTCATATCCATGTGCCGGAAGGGGCAGTACCGAAGGACGGTCCTTCGGCAGGCGTCACAATGTTCACGGCTTTGACCTCGCTGGTGAACAACAAGCCGGTGCCGTCGGATCTGGCGATGACCGGTGAAATTTCTCTCAGAGGCCAGGTTCTTCCGATCGGAGGACTTCCGGAGAAGCTCATGGCGGCGCAGCGTGCGGGAGTAAAAAAGGTCCTGATTCCGAAGGATAATGAGAGAGATCTCGAGGATGTTCCGAAGGAAGTCAGAGATCATCTGACAATTGTCCCGGTTGAGAATGTGCGGCAGGTGATAAAGGAAGCAATTGGGATTGAGCTGCCGAAGCCGAAAAATAACCCGTTCGAGTGGATGAAGGGCGACGAGTCCGAGAACGATAAGAATGGGGAAGATAAAAAACAATAACACAGAGGACGGAAGCTGTTGCGAAGGCAGGAAGCGATCCGGATCCATACAGGAGAGCAAGAGGCGGATATGCAGGACTATGTCACACAAGAATACACGATCAGAAGGATCGCTGTCATACACACGGATTTCAAAGAAAAGTTTGGCATTCCCCGGCAGAGTGGTCTGGCGGATACGAGAGCCGAGATCATCTTTGAGCCTGAATATGCTTCGACAGAGGCAGTGAGAGGACTGGATGCTTTTAACTACCTGTGGCTGATCTGGCAGTTTTCGGAGAACAAAGACAGCGGATGGCATCCGACGGTGCGTCCGCCCAGGCTGGGAGGAAATACGCGAATGGGGGTCTTTGCCACCCGTTCGCCCTTCCGGCCGAATGCACTGGGACTCTCATCGGTGAAACTTGAGAGAATAGAGGAACGGGAAGGCGTCGGTCCCGTACTTCATGTCAGGGGCGCGGATCTGATGGACGGGACACCGATCTTTGACATCAAACCGTACATTCCCTATGCAGATGTCCATGAAGATGCACTGGAGGGCTTTACCGGGCCCACCAAGGGTTATTCGCTGGGGGTAAGGATAAAGGATGACCTTCTAAAGAACATCGGGTTTCCGGAAGAAAAAACAGAAGCACTGCGACAGGTCCTTTCTCAGGATCCGAGGCCATCATACCAGGAGGATCCGGAACGAATCTACGGGATGAACTTTGCCGGGTTTGAGGTTAAATTTAAAGTCCGGGAAGGGGAACTGGAAGTCGCATCGATCGAAAAAGCCATGATAACAGAAAGCATTAATAACAGAAAGCATTAATAGCAGAAAGCGTTAATAATAGAAAGCGTTATAACAGAAAGCGTCAATAACAAAACGCATTTCCTATAAACAGACAAGTGACCGCATCTGCGGCGATGAAAAAGGGTACGTCGATTCTCATGAAATTCTTTAATGAGATGACGTGCCCTTTTTTACGCGAACAGTGAGCCACAGGGGAATATGAAGCGTGGTTTACCTTGATGTAACTGAAAAGCCATCGTCGATATTGGTCGCGCTTTTCACATGCCGAGGGTGACTTTATTTTCGAAGAGAATATAGACAAGTGTTTACGTTGCGCGCAATTAGTTTAACGGATGTTAACATGAATCCGGTTACGAAGTTTACATACCGCATGTCATGATAAGTACTGCATGGATAAGAGTGCAAACAATTCAAAAAAACTTGTGAGGAAACAAAAAGGAGAATAACCATGAAACGAAAAACGATGACACTGGTTCTTGCGGGAATTTTAGGAGCATCTTTATTGGCAGCCGGCTGCGGCAGCTCTTCGTCTGCATCTGAGGATAAAAAGGATAGCGCATCCACTTCCGCCGCAGCGACAGAGGCAGCAGATGCTTCTTCTGATGCATCAGCGGCAGAGAGCACGGTTGCTTCTGCGTCCGGTGAGGAGGCTGCATCTACCGCATCTGCGGATCTATCCGGAACGGTCGGCACCGATGGTTCTACTTCCATGGAGAAAGTAATCAGCTATCTGAGTGAATCGTTCATGGAGGAGTATCCGAAGGTAGAAGTGACCTACAATCCGACCGGTTCCAGCTCCGGCATTCAGGCGGTTACCGAGGGAAGTACCGATCTCGGTCTTGCAAGCCGTGATCTGAAGGACGAAGAAAAGGATGGGCTTACGCAGACAACGATCGCGATCGATGGCATTGCTATTATTGTGAATCCGAACAATAAAGTAAAGGATATCAGTCTGGATCAGATCAAGCAGATCTACACCGGTCAGATTACAAACTGGAAGGATGTGGGAGGCGATGACGCGGAAATTGTGTGCATCGGACGTGAAGCGGGATCCGGTACAAGAGACGGATTTGAGTCGATCACCGATACAAAGGATCAGTGCAAGCTTTCTCAGGAACTGACCTCTACCGGCGACGTAATCCAGACGGTCGCAAACAATCCGAATGCGATTGGATACGCTTCGATGGCAGACCTGAACGACACGGTACAGAAGCTTACCGTTGACGGCGTAGAGTGCACGGAGGATACCATCCTGGATGGAACCTATAAGATTCAGCGAAACTTCAATGTCATTACTAATGACAGCAAGAAGCTCAGCGCGCCGGCACAGGCATTCTACGATTACATCACCAGTGATGCGGCTGCGGATCTGATTGAAAAGGCAGGCGCGGTTCCGGTTTCCAAAAAGAAATGATTGCAAGTGGGCTTTTCCGCTTGAAATCAGGATGAGCTGAATCGTCACAAATGAATCAGAGACAACCTACAAGAGACAACATGAAGAATACATAATATATAGAAAAATACAGAAAACACAGAAAACACAGAAAACACAGAAAACACAGATATAAGGATTGAGGTTATGCAGATATCTTCGGCAACAGATATAAAAGAAAGCTCCGAATCCGGCAGAAAGCCGGGTTCGGGAAGTGAAAAAACAGGTTATTACAGGGCGGCAGGGCCTTCGATGATGGAGAAGAAACAGAGAAAGAAGAATGCAGCCGAAAAAGTGATGAATGGCATTTTTTTCGTATGTGGAATGATTGCGATAGCTTTTGTGCTGTTCATCACGGCCTTTTTGGTAAGCTCCGGCGTACCTGCGATCGGTAAGATCGGAATTACAAAGTTCCTGTTTGGATCTGTGTGGGCATCCACAGCTGCGGAGCCGAAGTTCGGCATTCTGCCCTTTATCCTGACCTCTGTATACGGAACACTGGGGGCAATTATTATCGCTGTTCCGATCGGGTTGCTGTGTGCTATCTTTCTGGCAAAGGTGGCGAGCAGCAGGATTGCATCGCTGATCCGCTCTGCCGTTGAGCTTCTGGCGGGCATTCCCTCTGTTGTATATGGCCTTGTGGGCATGATCGTTATTGTGCCGATGATCCGGGAAATGTTTGATCTGTCCGATGGCGCAAATCTTCTCTCTGCCATTCTGGTACTGTCGGTCATGGTTCTTCCGAACGTGATCAGCGTATCGGAAACGGCTCTTCTGGCCGTCCCGAAGGAATATGAGGAGGCAAGTCTCGCACTTGGGGCTACATGGACCGAAACGGTATTTAAGGTATCGGTTCCGGCTGCCTCCAGCGGTATTGCATCTGCGGTTGTACTTGGTGTGGGTCGTGCGATCGGTGAGGCAATGGCGGTCATGATGGTTTCCGGTAATGTAGCGAATATGCCGGGGCTTTTCAAGAGCGTGCGTTTCCTGACGACGGCGATCGCGAGCGAAATGTCTTATTCATCCGGGCTTCAGAGACAGGCGCTGTTTTCCATTGCGCTTGTATTGTTTGTCTTTATTATGATCATCACACTTCTTCTGAACTTTGTGTTCAAGAAGAAAAAAGATTGATAGGAAAAGAAAGGAAAGAAGGCCGGAGCATGAACGAAAAGATATCGTTATCAAGAAGAATAAAAATCAAGGTCCTGAATTTTTTAATGTATTTGTCCTTTATCCTGATCCTGGCACTGGTTGGAGGGCTGATCGGCTACATCTGCTTCCGGGGGCTTCCGAACATCAGCTGGAAGTTCCTCAGCTCCAAGCCGAGCCTGCTCAAGGATGTGATCGGAATTTTGCCGAATATCCTGAATACGCTCTATATCGTGCTGATCACCCTCGTTATCGTTCTGCCGCTCGGCGTGGGCACAGCGGTTTATTTGAATGAATACGCCAGGAACCGGAAACTGGTGTCGCTTATCGAATTTGCTACAGAGACACTTGCCGGAATTCCATCCATTATATATGGTCTGGCAGGTATGCTGATTTTTGTACAGTTTTTCTCAATCGGAACCAGTCTGCTTGCCGGTTCCCTGACACTGGTCATCATGACATTACCTACGATCGTCAGGACCACACAGGAAAGTTTGAAAACCGTTCCAGACAGCTATCGTGAGGGAAGTCTGGCCCTGGGCTCGGGCAAATGGCATATGGTGCGCACGGTAGTTCTCCCGTCTTCCATCGACGGTATTGTGACGGGCTGTATCCTGGCTATCGGACGAATCGTTGGAGAAAGTGCGGCCCTGCTGTTCACCGCAGGCATGGCGAATAATATCCTTTCTGTGAAAGATGCGGTGACTCCGGGAAATGCCGGCTCGACATTGACGGTTGCCCTGTATATGTACGCAAAGGAACGGGGTGAGTTCGGAGTTGCCTTTGCGATTGCGGCCATTTTGCTGATACTGACATTGCTCATTAATCTGTCGGCAAAGCTTGTAGCCCGCAAACTTAAAGTGAATATCGATGCGTGAAACGATTTACAATTGGAGATGAAGGGCGCTCTCAGGGCTTTAAGGACAAAGGACACAGTAACGGTAAGTTAAGGAAACTATTCAGAACCTCCGGTTTCGAGAACCTGAGGTTCTCGAAATATACGGAACAGATACAAGCATAGATTGAAAAAGACAGGAACGGAAAATGGCGAATATCATGGAAGCACACAACCTGAATCTCTGGTATGGAGAGCATCAGGCGTTAAAAAATATCAATTTGGACATTCAGGAGCATAAGATTACAGCCCTGATCGGCCCCTCCGGCTGCGGTAAGTCTACCTTTATGAAGACGCTGAATCGCATGAATGATCTGGTAGACGGATGCCGGATCGAAGGCGATGTATTTCTGAATGGCACGGATATCTATAAGGATATGGATGTAAACATCCTTCGAAAAAGAGTCGGAATGGTTTTTCAGAAGGCGAATCCGTTCCCGATGTCCATCTACGATAACATTGCCTACGGTCCGAGGCTTCATGGAATCCATAATAAGGCGGCCCTGGACGAGATCGTAGAACGCTCTTTGAAACAGGCGGCGATCTGGGACGAGACAAAGGATCGGCTGAAGAAGAATGCACTGGGAATGAGCGGAGGGCAGCAGCAGAGGCTCTGCATCGCACGGGCGATTGCGGTGGAGCCGGAGGTCCTTCTGATGGATGAATCAACCAGCGCGCTGGATCCGATTTCTACCGGAAAAATTGAGGAGCTCTGTCTTGAACTGAAAAAGAAGTACACGATTGTGATGGTCACACACAATATGCAGCAGGCAAACCGTATCTCTGATATCACGGCGTTTTTCCTTCTGGGAGAGTTAATCGAAGTCGGAGAAACGCAGAATATCTTCCTCAACCCGAAGAACAAGAAGACGGAAGAGTATATCACGGGCAGATTCGGCTGATGATATATGGTGATATAACGGATGCGATACAAACGATTCAATATACCGGATGCAAAACATATAATGCAATAAAGCCGATGCAATACAAACGGTGCGAGATAAATAATACAATACAGCTGAGCAAAAAGGAATTTCGTTTGTGCCCAGAAGAAAAAGAAGAGGGATCAGGGAGATATGGCAAATAGAACAGAATATGACGCAGAGCTTCGTGAGATCAATGTACTGATTCACGAAATGGGAAAGGAAGTAAAAAGATCCATTGACCGGATCATTCACGCTTTTCCGGAGAGAGACGCAAAGCTTGCGAGTGAAGTCATGGAACGAGACGATATCATTGACAAAATGGAGACGGATATCGAAGAAAAGTGCATTAACATCGTAGTCAAGCAGGCGCCGCTGGCATCGGACTGGAGAAAAATCGCCTCCTATATGCGGATGATCGGGGATCTGGAGAGGATTGCGGACAACAGCAGCGATATCAGTATCTATATAATAAAATTATCTAAGCTGCCGGAAGTAGAGGTGCCTTACGAGTTTCACAAGATGTTTCTGACCATGCGTGAAATGGTCGGGAATACCATCGAGAGCTTTTTTACCGGGAATATAGACCTGGCGAAGGATGTCAGTGCACAGGATGATATCGTAGATCAGGGCTTTGATTCTGTCGTGAAAGAAATTACGGAAAAGATTAAAGCCGATCCTGAAAATACAGAGCAGTATATCAACTATCTGATGGTCGCCAAGTATATTGAGCGGATGGCAGACCATTCAGAAAACATTGCATCCTGGGTATCGTTTATTGTAAAAGGACAGCTTCAGATGTCATACACAGACCGGTATCAGAAGGAAAGCCAGCAGTTTCAATTCTACGAGTAATGGAAGGAAGAAAGCAGGGGCCTTTTTTACACATCGTGAAAAAGGCTCCTGTTTTCTATGTAAAGCTTAACATAGAATTAATATTAGAACCCTATCAGAGTTTACATTCCCTTGGGTAGACTGTAGACTATTAACAGATTCCTGCCTTATTGAGGATGAATACAGGAATCGAATGAGGCAACCGGTATATGATGATTGCCGTGAGAATTTTTATCAGGAGATGCGAGAATTTGTCATGATTTATATTCTGGAAGATGATGATAACATTAGAAAACTTGTCAGCTATGCACTTGCGCGGGAAGGATATGAGGTGAAAGGGTTTGCGGAACCGAAGACCTTTTACGCCGGAATGGAAGAAGGGCTTCCGGAGTTGATCCTGCTTGACATCATGCTCCCCGGGGAGGATGGTCTCAGCATCCTGAAAAAAATCCGTAAAAATATCCGTACGGAGGATGTTCCAGTGATCATGCTGACGGCAAAGAGCAGTGAGTTCGACAAGGCGAACGGACTGGATCTTGGTGCGGATGATTACATCGCAAAGCCCTTCGGGATTGTCGAACTGACCTCCAGGGTCCGCGCAGTCCTTCGAAGAGCGAAGCGGACGAAAAATCAACCGGAGAATGCGTATCACGTCGGAAAGCTTTACGTGAATCCGGATAAACACATTATCCAGGTAGATGGGGAGGAGGTATCCCTGTCCTATAAGGAATATTGTCTGCTGATGGCCCTTTTGGAAGCAAGAGGGAATGTGGTACACCGTGAAGAGCTCCTGACAAAGGTCTGGGGAGAATTTTACGGAGAATCCCGGACGCTGGATGTGCATATTCGAAAGCTTCGTGTAAAGCTGGGCGAGGAAGCCGGCAAGTATGTGCAGACGGTCAAGGGGATCGGGTATAAAATCGAGGAATGCTGATTTGAGTCCGGTGACGGAATGCTGATTAAATCCGGTAACGGAATACGGATTAAATCCGGGGACAGAATACGGATTCACATGAAAAGGTCAGGCAGGTGCCAATGAGTCATAAAATATTCAGATCAACGTTTGTTATTTCTATATTGATTTTTCTGTTGACGATGGGCGTCACTGTGGTTCTTTTGTTTGGCCTGTTAGAGAACAGAACTCTTGATGAACTGCATGAGGAGGCCAATATCCTGTCCTATGGTATAGAAGAAAAAGGGGAGGCATACCTGAATCATATTCAGACGGACCGCAGAATTACGTTAATCGATGATGACGGAACGGTGCTGTACGACAATGAGGCGAATGCTTCTTCCATGGAAAATCACAGAGATCGGACGGAAGTAAAGGAAGCCTTAAAGTCCGGCGAAGGACACAGCATTCGAAAATCCGAGACGATGACAGAGGAGACCATCTATTACGCGGAAAAAATGGATGACGGAAGAGTTCTCCGCGTCGCCGTGACGCAGTATTCGATCTGGGCAATCCTCGGACGGCTGGCCAGACCTGCAGTCATTCTCTTTATGGCGACGGTTTTGCTCTCGCTTGTCCTGTCAAACATGGTGACCAAAAATATTCTGAGCCCGTTGAATAAGATCGATCTGGATCATATCGAGAAGAACGATGTGATTTACGATGAGCTGGCTCCCCTTTTGAACCGGCTTCAGTCTCAGCAGGAGACCATCCGGAGACAGCTGAATGCCGCCAGGCAGAAGCAGGAAGAATTCAATCTGATCACGGAGAACATGTCCGAGGGATTTCTGGTGATTGATAAAAATACGGATATACTTTCCTGGAACCCGTCGGCACTTCGGCTTCTCGGAATAGTCGACGAACCTTCGGGAAGCGTTCTGCGGCTGAATCGGACAAAGGAATTCCGAGAGACCATTTTCAAGGTTCTGTGCGGAAAGAAAGAGGAGCTGGAGCTTCAGAGGGAGAACCGGACCTATAAGCTGATTGCGAATCCGGCGTATGATGATAATCACGGCGAGGTGATCGGAGCGGTTATCGTGATATTAGATGAGACGGAAAGTATTAAGAGAGAGAATTTCCGGCGCGAATTCACCGCCAATGTATCGCATGAACTGAAGACGCCGCTTACGTCTATTTCGGGATTTGCGGAGCTGATGATGGCGGGAGGAATGCCGGAGGACACCGTTATGGATTTTTCCAAATCCATCTATGATGAGGCAAGCCGGCTGATTTCTCTGGTGAATGACATTATCAATCTGAGCTCGCTGGATGATGACAGCGTCGAGTATGACTGGGAGATGCTGGATCTGTATGAGGTCGCCTCGGAGGAGATCCGCCACGTACAGGCTGCGGCGGATAAGAAGGATGTGTCCATCTGTCTGTCAGGTGATCATGGAAAAATTACCGGTGTCAGACGGGTCGTCGCAGAGATGATCTACAATATCTGCGACAATGCGGTGAAGTACAATAAAGAGCATGGAAGTATCGATGTGAAAATACAAACGACGTCCAATCATGTGCTTGTCCGCGTACAGGACACCGGAATCGGTATCCCGGAGGCGGACCAGAGCCGCATTTTCGAGAGGTTTTACCGGGTGGATAAGAGTCATTCGAAGGCAGTCGGAGGAACAGGATTGGGGCTTTCGATTGTAAAGCACGGTGCGCAGCTGCATAATGCGCAGATCAAAGTAGAGAGCAGGCTGAATAAAGGAACCACGATTACGCTGCGGTTCCGCAAGCACGCCTGAGAAGAGGAAAAACGGCAGCTTCGTTGAGAAGCTGCCGTTTTTGAGTGGTGCGCTTTTTTTACGCGAACAGTGAGCCGCAGCCGAATGCGCAGTATTCGTGTGCGGCGAGCGTCGCGATAGCGAGATAAAACTCGCGCAGCGTGTTTTATCTCGTTTCAAGGATCAATACCCGGCCTGTCCGTCATCGGCTGCGTTCTGTGCATAAGCGGAGTTGTCTCCTCCGGCATTATCTGTTCCGGCATCGTCATTTCCGCTACTGTAGGTGTCGGATGGTGCGTACGCGGAATTGTCGGTTCCGGCGGTATTGCCGGAGCCATTGTTCCCGCCGTTGTCAGGAACTTGTCCGGCATCATAGTTGTCTGTGCCGTCGGAGCCGGTGTCGTAACCGGCGCCTCCGGTATATCCATTGTCTGCTCCGCCGTCGTTATAGGTACCGTCTGCATTGTTATTTCCGTCGGTATTTGCCGTGCCATCGGGCTCTGACGGGGACGAATCGTAGGTCCCCGTGGCTCCGTCCGGATCGTCCTGGAATGGCAGAGAATCGTCCGGTATGGCGTTTTCTGTTTGTGTCCAGGTGTCTTCGGAGCTGTCCGCGCCGGAATCGGACTCTGTGGTGCCTGTTGTGGAAGATGGCGTCGAGGAGGCCTTTGCCTTGAACAGGTCTCCGTTTGCGGAGGAACCGTATAAATAATTGATCAGAGCTTCGTGGCAGGCATTGAGATCCGGGACAAGCACAGATTGCCCGTCAATGGAATCCGCTGTAAACATTCCGTCTCCGGGCAGGGTCGCCGCATTCATGTCGGATCCGCACAGCAGAGCATAGAGACAGGCTCTGGTCAGGTAGGGATCGGTCATGTCCGTGGTGATGCTGGGCGCTGCCTGATTCAGTACCTTCAGGATGGAGAAGGGATTCGACTTCATCTTTGCGAATGCTGCCTGGATAATTTTCTTCTGGCGGTTCACGCGGTCCCAGTCGGAGTAGCCGACATATCTCATTCGCGCATAGCAGAGCGCCTGTTCCGGGGTCAGGGAATTCACACCCTCCACCAGTCCCCAGGGTTCATTTACCTGTGCATTGTCTACACTGGATCCGAGACCTTCGTTGGCGTTCATATAGGTCGCTTCATCATAAGAAAGGTCGATGTCAAGATTTCCTACAGACGTGATGGCTTTCAGAAAGCCATCCAGATCGACAACGGCATTTCCATCGATGTCGATACCGAAGTTTTCCTGAACGGTTTCATCCAGTGTCTCCAGACCGCCGACCGCGTAGGCGGCATTCATTTTTGCGGAATAATCTGTTCCGGCAATCGGGACATAGGTATCTCGCATCAGAGATACCAGCGTGATTTTGCGCGTCTTGCTGTTGAAGCTGCAGATGATCATGGTATCTGAACGGGTCTGTGTCTCTCCCGCTCGGGCATCTTCACCGATCAAGAGAATGTTCATGACCCCGCGTTCACTGTAGGTTTCCACTCCGGCTGCTTCCGTGGCGGAATCTGCCGTTGTATCCGCGACCGGATCGACGCGGTTGAGTTTGCTGAAGGCCGTATGCAGCAGGACGGCAATTGCTATAGCGAGAGAAATAAGAATGCCAAGAAGAATCAGGAAAAACTTTCGGATGGGATGTTTTTTTTTTCTGTGACGGCGTCTGCCATAATCGTCGTCAAAATCGTCACGTCTGTGTCCCCGGTTATTTCCGGAATTCCTTCTGTGGGAATCGTAATTGTCATAATCTCTGTAGGATGCCTTTTTCTTTCGGGGAGCAAATCCGAAGTCATAGGTATCGCCGGGATCATAGTCGTCATCGTCAGGATCCTCATCCGGGTATTCATCCTGCGTGCGCTGATAGTAATTTTTGTTCGGATTACCGGCGGACGAGCTGCGATATTCGGGAAAAGGGTCAGATGAAACGCTGGTGAAAGTCGTATCGTATTCCGGAACATGTATTTCACGTGTTCCCTCGTTCAGATATTCTTTGTCTCTGGTGTTCATTTAAATCCTCCGTGGAAGTCTGGTATGCGAGAGCAGAGGTCCTGTTAACCCGTTGTCATTTGCAAACCGACTGTGACAAATAATGATCCTGTGTGGATTTTCAAAGAGATTATCCTTACCTCCTGACCGCTGTGTCATAGAAGACGAAGTAGTCGGGGCGGTGACGGGACGTGCGGGTATCGATCGTTATGGGAACAAACTGAACGACACGGGTTGTCGCGGCAAGGTGGTTGCGGGCTGCCGTCTCGGACAGCGCGGGAATTATTACATAAAAAGGACGCTGTTTTTGCTGAATTATAGCACACTCGTGTTTTTTAAACAAATATTAAAAAAGAATAAAAAACAACATTGGCGTGGGAATTATCCCGGATGGCTTATCCTGCCGAAAGGTGCTGCTCAGCAACTACAAGGATCTGAATTTGCCGGAAAACGGCAGGATGATTCTCAGGCTGTTTGAAGCAGCTGTGATAGAGATTGGTTGACAGAAGAAAAGCCCGGCCATAAGGCCGGGCCTTTCTTAAGGCTCGTATCAATCAATCATTTGTCTCGTCTGTTTCTTCTGATGCAGGTTTTCTGCCTCTTTTCTTGGTAAGGTCCGGGAGCTTTACATCCCGCTCAATCTGTTCGGCAAACTTCATGTAGTTTGTCATCGTGTTTTTTACCTTAAAGCGTCCGCCTGCATTCGGCCGGATGGTAAGACTCTTTGCGTGAATCGCATCCTCTGAATTCTCCTTCTTAACAGTCCGGATCTGATCAAATGCTGTGATCTCCGGCTTTCCGAAGGAGGCCTGATAGCGGATGGTATTGCCCTCCACGAAGACCCGCTCACAGAGGGCCTTTCTCTGCATGAAGAAGAAAATCAGTCCGGTGATCAGCGCCACGAGAATTTCGGCGGCAATCGCAATCAGCTGCCTCTGCGTATCGCTCTTCAAGGCCAGCCAGCCGATGAAGATCTCAATCACACATCCAAGCAGCAGAATACTGAAGCCAATGAACACACCGCTCATCGCATTCCGCATGATGTAATGCGAAGGGTCTTTATCCTTTGCCATCTTCTTCTCATAACGGGTCACGCCGGCCGTCGCGGTGCTGATAATGGATATCAGAAGCAGCAGAACGCTGACGAAAACACCGGACCACTTGATCAAGAAAGGTAAAATTGCTTCCATGTCATTCCTCCCCCTTTTATATAGGAAAAAAGTATACAGCTGTGCGGGATTTGATCAACCCGCAGAATCTATAAAGCCGGATACTGTATAAGTTGAGAAAATTCTAGCATTGCAAGGTATGTATGTCAATTGAGATACCGCGCAAAACTGTCTTTGCCGCTTCAGCGCCGGAAAGCCTTGATTGTACGCGGTTTTTTCACAGGGGTTTACTTGACATCGAAAGGGTAACAGTTTAAAATATCTGAATTGCGGACGTAGCCGCAGAAAATGCTCGTTCCGCTCTGGGACGGAGCAGAACATGTATCGAAAAGAAATTGTTTCATGGGGTGAATAATCATGGCGAATAAAACAGTTGTAACATATGCCGGACTGAAGGCTCTGGAAGATGAGCTGCAGGATCTCAAGGTTACCAAGCGTAAAGAGATCGCTGAGAAGCTGAAGGAGGCGCGCGCACAGGGCGACCTTTCCGAGAATGCAGAATATGATGCGGCAAAGGATGAGCAGGCACAGATTGAGGCGAGAATCGAGGAGATTGAAGCGCTTCTGAAAAATGTAGAGGTTGTCGTCGAGTCCGAAGCCGATGCCAATAAGGTCAACATCGGCTGCAAGGTCAAGGTTCAGGATATGACATACGATGAGGAGCTTGAGTTCCAGATCGTAGGTTCCACAGAGGCTAACAGCCTTAAGGGAAAAATCTCCAATGAGTCTCCGGTTGGAAAAGCCCTCCTTGGACATGAGGTGGGTGAGGTGGTTTCCATCGAGACGCCGGACGGCGATGAGCAATACAAGATTCTCGGAATCGAAAGAAATATCTGATAGAATTTTTTTGGGAGCATAAGGAAGCAGGAGGAAGAGATGGCAGAGCAGAACCAGAATAGAAACGGGAAGCAGAAACCGGAACAGGATATGAACCAGATCCTGAAGGTACGTCGCGAGAAGCTGAAGGAGCTGCAGGATGCAGGCAAGGATCCCTTCAAGATCACAACCTATGATCAGACGCAGCACAGCCAGGAAATCAAGGAGCACTTTGAGGAACTGGACGGCAAGGATGTCTCGATCGCGGGACGTATCATGAGCAAGCGTGTCATGGGCAAGGCTTCCTTCTGCCATATTCAGGATAAGCTGGGAAGAATCCAGTGCTATGTGCAGCGGGATTCTCTGGGAGACGAGCCGTACAAGGAGTTCAAGCGTCTGGATATCGGTGATATCGTCGGCGTTAAGGGCTATGTATTCAAGACACAGACCGGTGAAATCAGCGTTCATGCCAAGGAAGTCATTCTTCTGTCGAAGTCCCTTCAGCCGCTTCCGGAGAAATTCCACGGACTTCAGGATACCGACACCCGCTATCGCCAGAGATATGTCGATCTGATCATGAATGAAGAGGTCAAAAGCACCTTCATCAAGAGATCTCAGATCATCCGCGAGATCCGGAACTTCCTTGATGCGCGTGACTTTATGGAGGTTGAGACTCCGATCCTGGTAGACAATGCCGGCGGCGCTTCCGCCCGTCCGTTTGTCACCTATTACAATGCGCTCGGCGAGAATAAAAAGCTTCGCATCTCTCTGGAGTTATATCTGAAGCGACTGATTGTCGGAGGCCTTGAGAGAGTCTATGAAATCGGCAGAGTTTTCCGCAACGAAGGCCTTGATCAGAGACATAACCCGGAATTCACGCTAATGGAGCTCTATCAGGCATATACCGACTATAACGGAATGATGGAGCTGACGGAGAGCATGTTCCGTTATCTTGCGGAAAAAGTATGCGGGACCACAACCCTCTATTATGGCAATAAAGAGGACGGCACCGGCAAAGTCATTGATCTCGGAAAGCCGTTCCGTCGTCTGACGATGGAGGATGCCATCAAGGAAGAGACCGGAATTGATTTTGAGACGATCAATACGGGTGAGGAGGCAAAGGCGCTGGCAAAAGAGCACAACATCGAGTTCGAGGATCGTCACAAGAGGGGCGACATCATCAATCTGTTCTTCGATGAGTACTGCGAAGACAAGATGATCCAGCCGACCTTCATCATGGATCATCCGCTGGAGATCAGCCCTCTGACCAAGAAGAAACCTTCCGATCCGAGAAAAGTTGAGCGTTTCGAGCTTTACATCAACGGATGGGAGATGTGCAACGCTTATTCTGAGCTGAACGACCCGATTGACCAGCGGGAGCGTTTTGCCGCTCAGGATGCCCTCTCCGCACAGGGCGATGAGGAAGCACAGCACACAGACGAGGATTTCCTACACGCGATGGAGATCGGCATGCCGCCGACAGGAGGCATCGGATACGGCATCGACCGTCTCTGCATGCTTCTGACAAACAGTGCATCCATTCGAGACGTCCTGCTCTTCCCGACACTCCGCAGCGGAACCTCAGCGGCTTCGTCTGAAAACGGAGCTTCTTCATCATCTGCGAAGGCAGAGAGCGGAGAAGGTGCCGATGGAGAAGCAGCCGGAGAGAAGGCCGCTTCTGAAG
>Ga0256406_1003805_pt1 | contig 18168 bp, 11 predicted proteins | sample RumenRJG_03DNA_FD_185986 | JGI IMG/M metagenome (GOLD analysis project Ga0256406, IMG submission 185986) | Bovine rumen microbial communities from Lethbridge, Alberta, Canada - RJG_03 | ecosystem: Host-associated > Mammals > Digestive system > Stomach > Rumen | place: Canada: Alberta | collected...
TCAATGTTCATCTGTGTCCTGAAGGCTTTTGTTTACTGCCCTCAACGACAGCTTATTCATAATACTTCGGAGGTCTTCGGTTGTCAACACCTTTTTTTAATTTTATCAGTACGTTAACGCGGTGAAACGTCTGTGTAACCACCCATCAGTGCAATGGCCTCACGCACGTTCTCCACCGGGAGCAGACGTACATGATATTCTTCACGGCTTCTGGATAATGCCTTCATGTTTGCTTTTGGCAGGATTACCTGGGAGAATCCGAGCTTCTGTGCTTCTTTCACCCTCTGCTCTGCCATAGCTACGGAACGGATCTCACCCGACAGGCCTACCTCGCCGAATACAACAGTACCCTCGGAAACCGGTACATCTTTCTTACTCGAGGCGATGGCAAGCAGGATGCCGAGATCGACCGCCGGCTCTGACATGCGGACGCCGCCCGTGATATTCACATAGGCATCATCCTGTGACAGGTTGATATGCGCACGCTTCTCCAGTACAGCCATCAGAAGATTGACCTTGTTGTAGTCTGTTCCGTTGGTCGTCCTCCGCGGAAATCCGAAATTTGTTCTGCAGACCAGAGCCTGAATCTCGATCATGATGGGTCGTGTTCCCTCCATGGAGCAGGCAACGACAGATCCGGAGGCGTCTTTCGGTCTGCCCTCCAGCATAAACTCTGATGGATTTTCGACTTCCGCGAGGCCCTCCGTGCGCATCTCAAAGACTCCGATCTCATTGGTCGAGCCAAAGCGGTTCTTGGCCGCGCGAAGAATACGATATGCCTGCGTGCGGTCGCCCTCGAAATACAGAACCGTGTCCACCATATGCTCCAGCACACGCGGACCAGCCACGTTTCCGTCTTTCGTCATATGTCCGACGATAAAGATCGGGATCTGCATTGTTTTTGCCACACGGAGCAGTACACCGGTTGACTCACGCACCTGTGATACACTTCCCGGCGAAGACGTGACGGATTCATTGTACATGGTCTGGATCGAATCGATCACAACCAGCTCCGGCTTCGTCCTTTCTATCACGGACTCAATATCATCCAGATCCGTCTCGCAGAGCAGTTTCAGAGAATCTCCGAAATCGCCGACGCGGACGGCACGCATTTTGATCTGCTGCAGCGACTCCTCGCCCGATACATACAGCACGCGGCGATTCTTCAGGGACAGATTCCGACATACCTGCAGCAAAAGCGTAGACTTGCCGATGCCCGGATCACCGCCGATCAGGATGAGCGAACCCTGCACGATGCCTCCGCCGAGGACGCGGTCCAGCTCACCGATCCCCGTGGAAATACGCGCACCCGATTCCGTGCTGATCTCCGAAAGAGCCTTCGGTTCCGCAGATGTTTTCCTTCTGGCAGTTCCCGAGGAAGCGGATGATCCCGCTCTGGCAGAGACCACTTCCTCCGCGAAGGTGTTCCACTGGTGACAGGCGGGACACTGTCCCAGCCACCTCGTGGATTCATATCCGCAGTTCTGACAATAAAATACGCTTTTTTTATCCTTTGCCATATCAGGTCAATCCTTCTCTTTATTTGCCGGGTTGCTGTTACCCGTAATGCCATGCCGTTTTTTACACTTCCTGCACGATCGGCATCTAAGTATTGTTTCAGGACGTCCAGAGATACAGATGCCTCCACCCCCACTACATTCGCAGCCACCGACGTACGGATACTTCCAGTCTGCAAATCATCCGCAGCAGTCGGTGGTTAGTGAATCCGAGCGTGAGCGAAGGATGAGCTTGCGCGAGCAGTGAGCCACATCCACACACGAAGTGTGTGAGTGTGGCGAACGCCGCGACAGTGTGAGAAACCCAGCGGAGCTGGTTTCTCACACTTACCACCGCTACTGCGAGGACGAGCGAAAGCGTGTTTGCAGACGGAAGTATCCGCACTGTCTGGTATTGCTGCGAGTACAAAAATCTCCGGAACAGTGTTCTGCCCCGGAGCCAGTCATTCACATATCCATTGACGGAAATTTTTCAGACGTTCTGCGTCTCCCGCCGTGAAGCCATAAAGCTTTACTTCTCCAGCCGAAGCACGCGCACATGAACAGGTCTGCCCGGTGTCAGCTCAACACTGAAGGAGAGTTTACCGCCCATACCCGTCATCATGTGACCTACATTGACGTCGTCCAGCTGTACCTGATAATCCGTATCTTCCTCTACGCCGAGGGTGATCTGCGCATCTTCAGGTCCTTCTACATCAAAGCTCATGCCGATATCACTCATCTTCATCTCGGTGACAGCGGTTCCGGGCACGGATTCATAGACAAACGTCTCGTTGCACTCCAGTTTTGTGATCTCTTTGTAGGTTTTTACCTTGTAAAGTCCGCCCTGATATTCGTAGTCCGAAAGCTTCTGTTTTGTCTGCTGCTCATAATCGCCGAAGCTGAGCGTTCCGTCAGGTTCCGTGCGAAGCAGCTCCTTAACTGCACTCATTTCATGTATCCTCCTGTGTCTTTTTCAGGCTGATTTCAGTATACAAAAAATGTTATGAATTTTCTACCCGGAAGGTGATTTTTCCTCCGTGAAAACCGGCTGTCACCGTGTCTCCCGCTTTGACATTTCCGCTTAAGAGCTCCTCCGCCAGCGGATCCTCGATTTTCGTCTGGATAGCGCGTTTCAACGGTCTTGCGCCGTAGCGGGGATCGTAGCTGTCGTTGATCAGGTGCTCTTTCACCGTCGGCGTGACCTTCAGCCGGATCTGCATCTGGGACGAACATCTGCCGATGAGATCCTTCATCAGAATGCCGACGATCTGCTTCATATCGTCCTTTGTCAGGGCGTGGAAAACCAGAATATCATCGATACGGTTCAGAAATTCCGGCCTGAACTGCTGGCGCACTTCATCCATGACCTTTCCCTTCATGGATTCGTAGTCCTGTTTCTCACCGGATGCCGACATGAAGCCCAGCTTCTTCGGCTGCACAATCCTGTTGGCTCCCGCATTGGAAGTCATGATGATGATGGTTTCCTTGAAGCTCACCTTCCTGCCCTGCGCATCGGTGATATGCCCGTCATCGAGCACCTGCAGAAGGATATTGAAGACATCGGGATGCGCCTTCTCGATCTCGTCAAACAGAACGACGCTGTAAGGATGACGGCGTACTTTTTCCGAGAGCTGTCCGCCCTCTTCGTAGCCCACGTATCCGGGCGGCGAACCGATCAGTTTGGAGACGCTTGCTTTTTCCATGTACTCGGACATATCCACGCGGATCATCGCGTCTTCGCTGCCGAAGACGGCCTCTGCCAGTGCCTTGGACAGTTCGGTTTTACCCACGCCGGTGGGCCCCAGGAACAAAAATGATCCGATGGGCCTCCTGGGGTCTTTCAGCCCGACACGTCCTCTGCGGACGGCTTTGGCTACTGCAGCCACCGCCTCGTCCTGCCCGATCACTCTTTCATGCAGGATCTTCTCGAGTCTGCTGAGACGTCTGGACTCTGCTTCGGCAATTCGCTCCAGCGGGATATTGGTCCACACGGATACCGTGCGGGCGATATCGTCCCGGTCTACGACCAGTTTTTTACGGGAGGGTTCACGCGTGGTCCTGTCCACGCGGATACCGGTTTCATGGCGCTTTCTGCTCACCTCATAGAGGCGGGACAGCTGGTCAAAGCGGCCCTTCTTCAGGGCTTCATTCTCCTGCTCTTCCAGTTCTTCATCCGTCAGTTTTTCCGGATCCTCTTCAGGCGCCTGGCTCTTTGCCGCCTGATTCTCCGCTGTGCCGGCCTTCTCAGCCTGTACTTTTACAGAAGCCCGCCGGTCACCTGCTTTTCCGGTTTTTTTCTCAACATTTTCATAGACGCCGAGGCGCACATGGGAAGAAGCCTCGTCGATCAGGTCGATGGCCTTATCGGGCTGGAACCTGTCATTGATATACCGCGTGCTCATCCGGACAGCCGCTTCCAGCGCCGCATCGGTGATGGTCACGCCGTGATGCCGCTCATAAAGCGGACGGACGCCCTTCAGGATCTGAACGGTCTCCTCTTCATCTGGTTCTTCTACCGTCACCGGCTGAAAACGGCGCTCCAGCGCCGCGTCTTTTTCGATATGTTTGCGATATTCCGTGATGGTCGTTGCTCCGATCACCTGGATCTCGCCCCTCGCAAGGGACGGCTTCATGATATTGGAGGCATCCAGGGCACCCTCAGCACCGCCGGCGCCGATGATAGTATGGATCTCATCGATAAAAAGAAGCACACGGCTGTCCTGAGAGGCTTCGGCAAGAACTCTCTTGATCCTCTCCTCAAACTCGCCCCTGTACTTGGATCCCGCCACCATACCGGACAGATCCAGTGCCACCAGGCGCTTTCCCTGCATGCTCTCAGGCACACTGCCTTCCACGATACGGATAGCGAGTCCCTCCACGATGGCCGTTTTGCCGACGCCGGGCTCTCCGATGAGGCAGGGATTATTTTTCTTTCTGCGGCTCAGGATCTCGATCACACGGGAAATCTCCCTATCTCTTCCCACAACAGGATCCAGCTTGTGATTTCGTGCCAGCTCGGTCAGGTCCCGGCTGTACTGATCCAGTGCGGGTGTCTGCCTGGGCTTGTCCGCCGCCGAAGAGGTGTGATGCCGAAGGACACTGATCTCCTCACGCTGCTGCTCTTCGTTCATTCCCTCTGCCTGCAGCAGGGACATGTACAGACGCACAACGTTGGCGCCGATGACGCGTAGCAGACGATACGCCTCGCAGGTATTCTGACGCAGGATCGCCATCAGAATATGCTCGGTGCCCGCCTGTCTCTGCCCGTGATCTCCCGCAATGGCAAGCGCATCGCTCAGTGCACGCGATGCCCGCGGTGTCAGGGACGGTTCGACCAGTGTAGCCGGATTGCTTTTGCTGGTGATCAGCTCGTCTGTCAGTTTCATGATCTTTTCGGCAGTGACACCGGCTTCTCCCAGAACGACCGCAGCTGTTCCGCTGCCTTCTTTCAGGAGACCGACCAGCAGATGCTCTGTGCCGATATGCGGATGTCCCGCATCCACAGCTGTCTTTTTCGCCAGGTTGATCGCTGTGCGGGCTTGTGATGTAAACACCTGATTCATAAATAATATCCTTCCATGTACGAGTCAAGGGTGCGCTGCGGACTGTATCCCGTGATCATTACGCACGAACGCCCCGAGATCGGATGTGGCTCTCTGTTCGCGTCGATCACGCATACAGTTTTCTGTGCATGCTTCACATGCCCAAAAACTGCCTGCGTGTCGACGTCTTAATACATTAAAAATCAGGCCGCCGCTTGCGCGACGGCCTGAATGCATGCAGGTTAACCCACCGCTTTCTTCCGTCCGCAGCAGTTCTTATACTTCTTGCCGCTGCCACACGGGCACGGATCATTCGGATAGATCTTCTTCGGCTTTACGATGGTATTCATCTTCCTTGCCTTCATATAGAGGCTCTTCTTCGTTGTTTCATCAAAAATATTGTCCCATGCCGGAATGCCATAGAGCCAGTCTGCTTTGGCATCGACCATGTTCATGTAGAGTTTCTCTTTGTCGAAGGCGAGGCTTACGACAGTGTCCTCTGTCATGTCATTGATAGGATTCGGGATCTTGAGGGAATCATTGATGCCGTCGAGGAATCCGACCATGTGGAGGACATCCATGTCATATTTTTCTGCGAGCTCTTTGACTGTTCCCTTTACTTCTGTATCCGGGTCAGCGAGGAGTTTCTCATAAACCCCTTTTTCCATGACAAAGTACTCGTTCCAGAATTTCTTCAGCTCGTTTCTGTCTTTCTGTTCATCGTAGGCGATAGCCTTCCAGTCGTCTAAAAGTGCCATTTGTTTCGTGTCTTCCTTCCTGTGTTAATAAGTATTGTGTTGCTCCTGCAAACCGCATCTGGTCCTCTGCGCACATTCTGCGTGGGATGAGACCGGCTGTGATTTAAAGTACTTATTCGGTGAAGTAAGCGACTCCACTTCTGAAGATCTTCATATCCTGCTCACCGACGATATTGATGGAGACGCCGTCTCCGCGTCTTTCTGCGTGGCACATCTTGCCATAGATTCGGCCGTCAGGACTTGTGATGCCCTCAATATTGAAATAGGAGCCGTTGATGTTCCAGTATTCGTCACCGGTGATATTGCCGTCGGCGTCGCAGTAGCGTGTCGCGATCTGGCCGTTATCCTGCAGTCTGCGGATCCACTCGCTGTCTGCTACAAAGCGGCCCTCTCCGTGGGAAGCGGGCATCGTGTAGACACCGCCTTCCTCGCAGCCGGCAAGCCATGGTGATTTTTTCGATACGACACGGATATATGCCATCTTCGAAATATGCCTGTGTACCGTGTTGAAGGTCAGCGTAGGAGAATCCTCCTTCTGTCCCACAATCTCGCCGTAAGGCACGAGGCCGAGCTTGATCAGCGCCTGGAAACCGTTGCAGATGCCGAGCGCGAGTCCGTCGCGCTTATTCAGCATGTCCATAACAGCCTCTTTGATCTTTGCATTGCGGAATGCCGTCGCAAAGAACTTGGCCGATCCGTCAGGTTCATCGCCGGCAGAGAAGCCGCCGGGGAACATGATGATCTGAGACTGGCTGATTGCTTTTTCAAATTCATCAACAGATTCCAGTATATCCTGTTCGTTGCGATTTCGGAAGACTTTTGTAATCGTCTTCGCGCCGGCCTCTTCAAAAGCACGTGCGCTGTCGTATTCGCAGTTTGTTCCCGGGAATACCGGAATAAATACCGTCGGCTGCGCCAGCTTGTGCGGGCAGACTGCCACCGTATCGCCGTGGTAGAATCCCTTGTCTTCCACGCCCGTATCCTTCGGCTCAACCTGGGAAACCGGCTTGAACACGCCGCTCAGCGTCTTCATCCAGGTATCAATAGCCTCATCCACAGGGATCGTCACATCTCTGTAGGAGAAGGTACCGTCATCCGTCACCTCACCGATCACCGTATAGGTGGAAGCAAGCTCGCCGACCTTATCCGCAGGAACTTCAAGGATCAGATCGCCGAAGTAAGGTGTAAACAGATCGCGCGGATCCACATTGTGTTCGATCTTCACGCCGTTCTTGTTGCCGAACGCCATCTTCGATACAGCTGCAGCGATACCGGACCGTTCAACGACATAGGCCGCGGATACTCTTCCGGCCTGCTCATCCGCATGTACGCAGTCGTACAGACGCATAACCTCATCATATACCGGCAGCTCGTACTCGTCCTTCGGAATATGGATCCAGACGAGACGGTCTCCTGCCTTCTTCAGTTCCGGTGACAGCACATCCTTGATATGTGCCACATCGACAGCGAAGGACACAAGGGTCGGCGGTACATCGATATCGTTGAAGGTTCCGGACATGGAATCCTTGCCGCCGATGGATGCAAGACCGTAACGCATCTGTGCCTCATAAGCACCGAGCAGAGCGGCAAACGGCTGGCTCCAGCGCTCCGGATCCTCTGTCATTCTGCGGAAATACTCCTGGAAGGTAAAATGAATCTTCCGGAAATCACCGCCGGCAGCCACTATTTTTGCCATGGACTGCGTGATAGCGTAAACAGCACCATGATAAGGGCTCCAGCTGGACAGGTACGGATCAAAGCCATAGGCCATCATGGTCACGGTCGTTGTATTGCCCTTCAGCACAGGCACTTTGGCAACCATTACCTGTGTCTCGGTCAGCTGGTATTTGCCGCCGTAAGGCATGAGCACACTGGCTGCACCGATGGAGGAGTCGAACATCTCCACAAGGCCCTTCTGAGAGCAGGTGTTCAGATCCGCCAGGGTATCCAGCCACTTCTTTCTTACATCGCTGATGTCGTCACTTCTCTTCAGCGCGGAATCCTTCGGATCCGGAATGTCGACAAAGACATCTGTCTCCTGATGTGCGCCGTTCGTGTCAAGGAAGGCACGGGAGATATTGACGATATCCTTTCCTCTCCAGTTCAGCACAAGGCGGGGCTCTTTCGTGACGACAGCCACTTTGACAGCCTCAAGGTTCTCCTCAGCCGCATAATCGAGGAATTTATCCGCATCCTCCGGGCTCACGACAACAGCCATGCGCTCCTGAGATTCGGAGATCGCAAGCTCTGTACCATCGAGGCCGGCATATTTTTTCGGAACCTTGTCCAGATCCACGGTAAGGCCGGGTGCCAGTTCGCCGATGGCAACGGAAACACCGCCGGCACCGAAGTCGTTGCACTTCTTGATGATCTCAGACACCTCAGGGCGGCGGAACATTCTCTGCAGCTTGCGCTCGGTCGGTGCATTACCTTTCTGCACCTCTGCGCCGCAGGTCTCCAGCGACTCGGTTGTGTGAATCTTCGATGAACCCGTTGCGCCACCGATACCGTCGCGTCCGGTTCTTCCGCCGAGCAGAATGATGATATCGCCCGGATCGGAGTTCAGTCTTTCTACATTTTTTCTCGGTGCGGCGCCCATGACAGCGCCGATCTCCATACGCTTGGCCACGTAATTCGGATGATAGATCTCCTTGACATAGCCGGTCGCCAGACCGATCTGGTTTCCGTAGGAGCTGTAGCCGTGCGCAGCCTCACGCGTCAGCGTCTTCTGCGGAAGCTTGCCTTCCAGCGTCTCCGATACCGGACGCGTCGGGTCGGCGGCACCGGTCACACGCATCGCCTGATATACATAGGTACGTCCTGAGAGCGGGTCACGGATCGCGCCGCCGAGGCACGTTGCCGCGCCACCAAAAGGCTCGATCTCTGTCGGATGGTTGTGCGTCTCATTTTTGAAATTGATGAGCCATTCGTCATACTTGCCGTCCACATCGACGGGCACGATGATCGAGCAGGCGTTGATCTCATCTGACTCCTCCTGATCTGTCAGCTTGCCCTGCTTCTTCAGCACTTTCGCGCCGAGGCAGGCCAGATCCATGAGGCAGATGTACTTGTCATCTCTGCCCTTGTAGAGGATATCGTAATCATGACGGTAGCGGTCCCAGGTCGCTTCGATCGGTGCCGCGTAATCACCGTTGCCGAATTTTACATTTTTCAGTTCGGTCGCGAAGGTTGTGTGACGGCAGTGATCGGACCAGTAGGTGTCGAGCACACGGATCTCGGTGAGCGTGGGATCTCTCTTCTCATCTCTGGAAAAATAATTCTGGATGAAGAGGAAGTCCTTGAATGTCATCGCGAGATTCAGAGAATCATAGAGCTCTCTGAGAGACGCCTCATTCATGGAAATGAATCCGTCAAACACCTTGATATCCGCGGGCTCCGGGAAATCCATGACAAGCGTGTCAGGCTTTGCCATCGCTGCTTCGCGGGAATCGACAGGATTGATGCAATGGTGACGGATGACGTCCAGATCGGCGTCACTCACATCTCCCTCAATGACGTACGTCGTTGCCGTACGGATCACCGGCTCCTCGTCGCCCTTCAGGAATCTGATGCACTGCACGGCGGAATCAGCCCGCTGATCGAACTGTCCCGGAAGATATTCTACGGAAAAGACATTTGAACCCTCTTTCATCGGGAAGGTTTCCTCATAGAGGATATCTACCGGAGGCTCGGCGAAGACGACATGACAGGCTTCTTCAAACACCTCGTCGCTCACATTCTCCACATCGTACCTGATGAGGATACGCACGCCCGTGACACCGGACACACCCATGTAATGGCGGATCTCGTGGCTGAGATCACGTGCCGCTCCGGCAAACTCAGGTTTCTTTTCTACATACACACGTCTGACTCTGCTCATTGATTCTTCCTTTCAAAAGAAGTAAAACCATCGTTAGAACGCAGAAAGTCTCCTGCACTGTTACAGAATAGCACACATTGCCAGTTAAGGGAAAGACTTTGTTGACTGGATACATCTCAGGAGTAAGATGAGGAACAGGGGGATTTGTTATGGCTGCTATCTATTGGACAATTGGGATTCTCGCGGGTGTGTTCTGCCTGTTTCTCTGGCTGATTCACCCGGCGATGGGAAGAAAAAATGAATGTAAAAAGTTTACCACATGGGATTACGCGCACCGCGGCCTCTGGGATATGGACCTTGGGATCCCTGAGAATTCGATGCCTGCGTTCCGGCGGGCTGTGGAGAACGGTTATGCCATCGAACTTGATGTACACCTGACCGCTGACCGGCAACTGGTTGTATTTCACGATGATACGCTGAAGCGTGTGTGCGGAGTACAGGGGACGCCGGAGTCCATGGAACTCGCAGATCTGCAGAAGCTCAGCCTCTCCGGCACGCAGGATCACATGCCGACGCTGCAGGATGTGCTTGCTCTGGTGGACGGAAGGGTGCCGATTCTGCTGGAGATCAAGCAGCCTGCGCTGCATTCTGAAATCTGCCGTTACCTGGTGCCTGTGATGCAGACTTATCAGGGACCCTTTCTGATCGAATCCTTTAATCCGCTGGCTCTCCGGGCGTATAAGAAAATGGATCCCACGCCTCTCTTCGGTCTTCTCTCCGAGCGTTACCCGGCTTCCCTGCATGTGAATCCGCTGGTGAAGATTCTTTCTACCTCTCTCATGCTCGATGCCATCTGCCGTCCGGATTTTATCGCCTATAATCACCGCACCGTCAATGGCACCGGATTTATTCTGGTGAAAAATCTGTTCCGCGCGCCTGTGTTTGTCTGGACCGTTCGAAGACCGGAGGACTATCAAAAATGCCGGAAGCTGTATGATGCCGTTATTTTTGAGCGTTTTCTGCCTAAAAGTATAGATAATACGGATGTAGCTTAATAATTGACCTTCTGCAGTTTGGCGAACGATGCGAACATGCGCTTGACGCCGTAATTTTCGAAATCGACGGTCACTTCGAAATCTTTTTTCCCGTCCTTGATTTCCTGCACGGTACCGACGCCGAATTTGACGTGCCGTACCTTATCGCCGACACCGAAATCCAGGTGATCGGCCTTTTTCACGCGGAACTGTGCGGCATTGAATTTCGGCTTCGGCCGTTCTGCGCCAATCGTCGGATTGATATATGCCGCAGAGCCATAGCTTCCCAGCCTTTTCTGTCCGCTGCCGTAACCGCTGTAGGTGCCGCCGTCATAGCCACCGCCCGACTGCGCAGATTTCTTCTGATAACTGCGCTGCCCGCCGCTGAACGCAGATTCCCGGCTTCCGACGAGCAGATCTGCCGCGGAAAAATTCCTGCTCCCGCCGAGAAAATTCCTCGTATCGGTTGTCTCGCGCTCTAGCTCCACATATTCCCGCGGGATTTCCTGAATAAACCGGGATGCCGTCATCGGTGTGCTCTCGCCGCGGATCATCCGCCAGTGCGCTGCCGACATCGTCAGATCTTTTCTGGCTCTCGTGATACCCACATAGCAGAGCCGCCTCTCTTCCTCAAGATCATCCGGGTCACCCGTTCCGATCGACATAAAGCTCGGGAAGGAGCCTTCCTCCATGCCCACCATATAGACATTGTCAAACTCCAGTCCCTTGGCCCCGTGCAGCGTCATCAGAAGCACGTAGTCGCTGCCCTCTTCCACGTCATCAATGTCAGCAACAAGGGAAACCTGCTGTAAAAATTCCGTGAGCGACGGGTGCAGTGCCTCTTCGTCATACGCCTCCGTCTTGGAGATAAATTCATCGATATTTTCTATTCTGGCCTGCGCTTCGTCCGTGCCCTCCGCTTCAAGCGCACGCACATAGCCGGTGTCGTCGATAATTTTTTCCAGGAGACTGCGCACCGTGAATCCTCGTTTACCTGCCGCTCCACCTGTATTTGCGTCTTCAACATTCCCAGAATTGCGCAGATCCAATGTCTCCGCTGTTTCCGGCTGTGCTGATCCCGAAGTTATCGTTCCGGCAGCATCCGCAAGTTCTGCTGTCGAGCCGTCGGACGATGTCGTCGAAGCTGAGACAAGTGCCTTATAAGCTTCGATCTGATCGGTGAACTGCCGGATTTTTGACACGGCTCTGCCAAGTCCCGGGACGTTGTCAGCATGGAGCAGCGCTTCATAAAAACTCAGACCGTTGGCCAGTGCAAATACATTCACCTTCGAGATCGAGGCGGCGCCGATGCCGCGCTTCGGGATGTTGATGATCCTCTGCGCTGACAGATCGTCCTGTGCACTGTCGATTACCTTCAGATAGGCGAGCAGATCCTTGATCTCACGTCTGGCGTAGAAGTTCACGCCGCCGACGATCTTGTAGGGGATATTTTCCTGAATAAATTTTTCCTCGAAGAGACGGGACATCGCATTGGCGCGGTACAGCACGGCAAAATCCGAGTATTTAAATCTGCCGCTGTCCATTTTGTTGCGGATATCGGCGGCCACATACTCGGCCTCTTCAAAACCATTGTCGAACTCGCGGAAATGGATCTTCGATCCATCGCCGTTTTCCGTCCAGAGCGTTTTCTTTTTTCTGCCCTTGTTGTGCGCAATGACCTCGTTGGCCGCATTCAGGATATTCTGCGTTGAGCGGTAGTTCTGCTCCAGCCGGATGACCTTCGCATCACGGAACACCTTCTCGAAATCGAGGATATTTCTGATATTGGCTCCCCGGAACTTGTAGATTGACTGATCATCATCGCCGACCACACAGAGATTTCTGAACCGGGATGCCAGCAGCTGCACAAAACGGAACTGCGCACTGTTCGTATCCTGATACTCATCAATCATGATGTAGCGGAAGCGGTTCTGATACTGCTGCAGTACATCGGGGAACTGTTCAAAGAGTTCCACCGTCTTCATCAGCAGATCATCGAAATCGAGAGCATTATTTTTTGCGAGGCGGGCCTGATATTCCCTGTAACAGTTCGCCACCTTCTGGTCGAACCAGGAATCCGCTTCCTTCGCAAACTGATCCGGATCCTCCAGTTCATTTTTGGCTGAGGAGATCCGTGCGAGGATCGCGCGCTCTCTGAACGTCTTCGGATCGAGAGCCAGCGTATGCAGAACCTCTTTCATGACCTGACGGCTGTCGTCTGTATCATAGATATGAAAATTCCGGTCAAACCCCAGGCGATCGCCGAAACGGCGCAGGATCCTGCAGCAGGTCGAATGAAAGGTGGACACCCAGATGCTCTGCGCGCCATCGCCTACGAGCGCATTGATCCGCTCCCGCATTTCACCGGCAGCTTTGTTCGTAAAAGTAATGGCAAGGATATTCCAGGGATTCACGCCTTTTCTGTCTACCAGATAAGCCGCACGGCACGTGAGCACCCGCGTTTTTCCCGATCCCGCACCAGCGAGGATCAGCAGCGGTCCTTCCGTCGTCTGCACAGCTTCCAGCTGCTCTTTATTCAGTCCGTCCAGATAATTTTTCAAGCGATTATCCCTCCGTCAGCTTCATATAAAAAACAGGCCGTCCGAGAGACCGGACGGCCAAACGCACCCTGTAATCATACTACAGGTTTATTTTTTTTCAAACGCTTTCAGGAAATACAGCCGCGAAACTGTCACAGTTCACTCTTTGTCAGCCACTGTCACACATGGAGACTTCCAGCCTCGACGTGCTCTCGCTTGTCCTCGGCGTAGCGGTGGTAAGCTCATCCATCGGCTTCGCCTTGGATTCGCCAACCACCGACGCCTGCGGAGGTCTCGGCTTGGGAGTCTCCATGTGTTCCGTGGCTCTGGCAGTGCCTGAACTGTAACGCTAAACTGTACGCTCAGCGCTCAGGATGTTCAGATATACAGATGCGTCCAACCCGCAGCCGGTCATGGCATTCTGTTGAGGCGCTTTGCACGGTCGAAGTAATCCTTCACCTCAGCCACAACGACGCCGTTCAGCGCGATCAGCGCGATCAGGTTCGGAATCGCCATGAGACCATTGACGATATCGGCGATCGTCCATACTGCAGATACAGTCATGTACGGTCCGATAAATACGCAGATGATGTATAGCGTACGGAAGATCTTCGTCGCTCTTTTGCTGTTGTGGCTCAGATAATCAAGGCAGCGCTCGCTGTAGTAGTCCCATCCGAGGATCGTCGTAAAAGCGAAGAACACGAGGCAGAGCATCAGAAGGAATGCAGAAAGCTGCTCCGGGAAAGGCAGTCCGATCTGGAAAGCCTTTGAAGTGATCTGCACGCCCTCCAGTCCGTCGATCTGATAAGCGCCGGTGAGTACGATGGTAAGACCGGTCATGGAGCAGATGATCAGCGTATCAATAACTGTACCCAGCATGGAGATCAGGCCCTGACGTACCGGCTCATCTACCTTTGCAGCCGCTGCCGCGATCGGCGCGCTGCCGAGGCCGGCTTCGTTGGAGAAAATACCTCTGGCGATACCCTTCTGCATGGCCATCACCATGGCACCGAGAGCTCCGCCCGCTGCGGCACGCAGTCCGAATGCGCTCTGAACAATCGTCACAAAAGCACCCGGAATTGCAGGAATATGTGTCAGAATAACAATGAGAGAAATGGCAATGTAGATGATAGCCATGAACGGCACGATCTTCTCAGCGACGCTGGAGATTCTCTTCAGTCCGCCGATGATAACCAGTGCAACCACAAAGGTCAGGATCAGGCCTGCGATCACCGTAGACCAGGACAGCTGAAGGCCAAAAATATTGACTGTAGCCGCCATGTTCGGATCAAAGAAGCCCTGAACAGCACTGGTGATACCGTTGATCTGTGAGAAAGTACCGATACCGAAAAGGCCTACAAGCAGTCCGAAGAAGGCAAAGATTTTTGCCAGCCATTTCCAGTTGCTGCCCATACCTTTTTCAATGTAATAGAAAGGTCCGCCGACGATATGTCCGTCTTCCGCCTGTGTTCTGTACTTTACGGCAAGCATGCACTCGGAAAACTTCGTCGCAGTTCCCACGAGAGCAGCCATCCACATCCAGAACATGGCACCCGGGCCGCCAGCCGCAATAGCGGTTGCGACACCTACGATATTACCGGTACCGATCGTCGCGGAAAGTGCTGTACACAAAGCCTGAAAACTGGTCACATCACCCGTTCCGCCCGATGACTTCTTATTGCTCTCCTTTGAAAAAAGGAGCTTGAAACCGAGGCCCATCTTGCGGAACTGCAGTCCCTTCAGACGGATCGTCAGCAGAAGACCGACGGCCAGAATCGCCACGATCAGCGGGATGCCCCATACATAGTTGTCAATTGTGCCCAGTAAATCGTTAAATGCTTTCACTTTTCCTGTTCTCCTCCTCTTCCAGTAACCTTGAGACTTTGCGATTCAGGCCTCCGGATGCCTGCTTGATCGTGAATATGCACGCCTCAGGTGCTGTCCCCCTGATGGCGGTGCCAGCCTTCCTTTCAATGAACAGGCATTGCACAGCCGAAAGGAAATACGGCAGCTTCCAGCCTGCACAATTCCGCACGGAAGGGTTTCACGCACAAAGAAAAGAGCCGGTCCACGTATGGATCAGCTCTCCAAAGAGTTTAGAACAGTGAATTAAGCATAAACATATTAGCTATGCTCTGTCCTTTTGCCTGAGAGATCAGCTGCTTTTGCATCGTGTGTACTCTTCTGCAACACAGCCTTACACCTTCGGCGCCTCTACCACGAGGACTCTCCAGAGATCATCATCACCTCTGCATACTACTATGCCGAATCCGCTCTGTCAACCAGCAAAATTCAGGGAAGTGCTCATCTGCAAAATTCGGGAAAGTGCTCATCGCTCTGTCGAGGCTGGAAGTCTCCATGTGTGACAGTGGCCGACAAAGAGTAAGCAATAAACTGTTTACTCGCTGAAGCGCAGCGCATCAATCGGCTTCTTCACCGCCGCCTTATGTGCCGGATACAGCCCGAAGACCACACCGATGACTGCCGAGAAAACGACTGCGATCAGCATGACCTGCGTATTCAGGCTCAGCGTGATAGAGGACATGAAATGCTGTACGATCTGCAGGATTCCTATCGACAGCAGAATGCCGAAACCACAGCCCACGAGACTCACGATCAGTGCCTCCAGCAGGAACTGTGCCATGATGCCGCCCTGCGTAGCGCCGATAGCCTTGCGGATGCCGATCTCACGTGTCCGCTCGGTTACCGATACAAGCATGATATTCATAATACCGATGCCGCCCACGAGAAGTGAGATCGCGGCAATTCCGCCGAGCATCAGAGAAAGTGTGTTGGAAACCTCCTCCTGTGCCTCCATGATCTCCGACTGCGTCGTGATCGTAAAGGCATCGGAATCATTGTCAAACCTTGCCATGAGGATGGACGTCAGTGCATTTTCCGCCGCCGTCATATCGTCTTCGTCTGCTGATGATACATAAAACTGAGAGATATCAAGCACATTGTCGGCGATCCTCGTCATTGTGGAATAGGGAATAAATCCCTCCAGTGTGACCGTCTCCGAATCACTGTCATCCGAAGAACTGTCTGATGTCGTTCCCGACGAAGCATTCTGAATCGTCATGGATGAGCCAGGTGTCGTCGCGTCATCAGCGAGGACCCCGACCACCTCAAACGAATTTCCATCGAGGGATATGGTCTCTCCTACTGCATTCGCGTGGCCAAAATACTCAACTGCCGTATCATATGTCAGCACGATGACATTAGTGTGATTGTTAATATCAGAGATCTTCAGATTTCTGCCATAGAGAATCTCATCACCCATGATCCGGAAATACCCGCCCGTCGTCCCGTAAAGGTTCATGGTGTCCTCTGTATAAGAAGCAGATCCGGTCACGTTCGTCCGAGAGACAGGCGCCGCATCGCCCAGCGCATCGTCATCAAACATGGTCATAAATTCGCTGATGCGGATCGGATTATCCTTGTCATCTGAGATCTGCACACTCATGTAATCCGTGCCCATATTCGAGATCTGGCTGCTCACGGTATTCGACGCGCCGTCTCCGATCGACACCAGTACGATCAGTGCCGTCACGCCGATCATGATCCCCAGCATCGTGAGGAAGGTTCTCAGTTTATTGGCTGTCACAGCGTTCCACGCCATTTTCAGAGTCTGCATGCCGCCTCCATTTCCCGGACCTGTCCGTCCCGGATGTAGATCTTCCGCTCCGCCTCGTCCGCGATCTCATCATTGTGCGTGATGAGAACGATCGTGTGTCCCTCTTCGTGCAGCTCGTGAAACAGGCTCATGATGTCCCGGCTCGTGGCGCTGTCGAGATTGCCCGTAGGCTCATCCGCGAGAAAAAGCGATGGCCGGGTCACGATCGCGCGTGCAATGGCAACTCTCTGCTGCTGCCCTCCGGAAAGCTCCGTCGGCTTATGGTCCATGCGGTGCGCCAGCTGCACTTTTTCAAGAGCCTCGGTGACGCGCTCCCTCCGCTCCGCCGCAGGCACCTTCTGATAGACCAGCGGAAGCTCCACATTCTCCGCAGCCGTCAGCCGGGGCAGGAGATTGAAATTCTGAAAAATAAACCCGATCTTCCGGTTGCGGATGTGGGCCAGCTCATTTTCGCTGTAATCCTCTATGGCAATGCCATCAAGATCGTACTCCCCTTCATCAGCCGTATCCAGACAGCCGATGATATTCATCATGGTGGATTTGCCGCTTCCTGACGGGCCGACGATGCTGACGAACTCCCCATCGTCAATCTCCAGCGACGCGTGGTCCAGCGCGCGCACTTCCTCATCGCCCATCTGATATACCTTGCTTACATCCTTCAGCTCAATCATATCTGTCTGCCCTCTGACATTTTATCCGTCGTTCTGCTTTCAGTTACTGCATTGCCACGGAAGGCATACCGCCGGATGGTCCTCCGCCTGACGGCTGACCTCCGGACTGCTGGTCTCCGCCAATATTGCCACCGGAAGACATATCACCTGACGGCATATCACCGGATGGCATGCCGCCCTGACCATCCGAATTGCCGGATGAAGATGTATTGCCTGTCTTCTGATAATAGATGGTATCTCCATCCGAGAGGCCGTCCGTAATCTCTACGGTATCCCCGTCAGAAAGGCCCGTCTCTACCTCCGTCTCACCGGAAAGCGTACCGTCATCATCTACCGTTGTGTACACGTAGGTCTCGCTGCCTTTCTCCTGCAGCGCATCCACAGGGATCGTCACGACATCTTCCGCTTCATCTACCACAATGGTGGCTGATGCGCTCATGCCGATCAGCATGCCATCCTGCTTTAGAACCGAAATAGAGACTGTATACTTGGCGCTTCCGTTGCCGGATGAGCTGGCTGAATTGCTGACAGCGGTTACGGTACCATCCAGTGTCACCCCGTCCAGTGCATCCAGTGTCACCGTCGCTGACTGGCCGACAGATACGGAATTGATATCCTGCTCATCCACGCTGACACTGATCGACATCGTGTCGTCCGACTGCATCGT
>Ga0256406_1003806_pt1 | contig 18168 bp, 10 predicted proteins | sample RumenRJG_03DNA_FD_185986 | JGI IMG/M metagenome (GOLD analysis project Ga0256406, IMG submission 185986) | Bovine rumen microbial communities from Lethbridge, Alberta, Canada - RJG_03 | ecosystem: Host-associated > Mammals > Digestive system > Stomach > Rumen | place: Canada: Alberta | collected...
CTTCCACACGACGGCGCGTAGTGACCATGATGGTGGTTTCGTCTGCGTCCTTGCTGCCCATGTAGACATTGCGGTTGGTAAACTTCATCTTACTGCGCTGTGGCTCGCGGGCAGAGAAATGGAAGTTAGTGATGGCGGTGGCTTCGTGGATGTAAGCGATGTTGCTTTCGTTGACACCGCAGCCTGCCATTATCTTTATTCTGTCGCCTGCCAGTTGATGGAGTTCACGCAGGAGAGGGATGCCGTCAAGCGCGGTTGGCTGCTGCCCCGAAGTGAGCACGCGGTCAAAGCCCAGATGAATGAGGTCGGTCAAGGCCTTTCGCGGATCGCGGCAGTGGTCGAATGCGCGGTGAAAGGTGACGCTCATGGCCCTGGCGTGGCTGAGAAGCAGGCGGTTGGCCTCGATGTCGATGGTGCCGTCGGCCCTGAGGCAGCCGAACACCACGCCGTCAACGCCCAGCTCCCGGCAGATGTCTATGTCGGCAGCCATGCGCTCCAGCTCCCGGGGCGTGTAGAGAAAGTCGCCGCCCCGGTTGCGGATGATGACGTGCAGGCGTGTGGATGTGAGCGCCTCGCGCGCCGCCTTTATCTCTCCGTAGGAGGGCGTGGTGCCGCCCTCGGGTATTCCCATGCACAGTTCCACGCGGTCAGCGCCACCCTGCTGGGCAGCCACGCAGCTCTCCACGCTGTTGGCGCAAATCTCAATTTCAAAGTCGCTTCGGTCCATAGTTTTTTATTGAAAACGCAGCTGGGGTAGTAAATTAGCAAGTGCAAATTTACAAAGTCTTTTTGTAAACGACTTCATCTGGAGTGAGAATTTATTTTTTTCCCTTGGCCTTGCGTTAATTATTCTTTAATGATACACGACGGAAAAGGAAAAAAAGTTGGTCTATGATGCTTGAATTGTCGGCCGAAAATTGTATCTTTGCCTACATGAATAAGCATCTGTATATCATCAGCGGTTGTAATGGGGCTGGCAAGACCACAGCCTCCTACACTGTGTTGCCTGAAATTCTCAGAGTAGATGAGTTTGTGAATGACGATGAGAATCTTCATTCCCATCGTAGATGAATGGATGATTATTGACAATAGCCTCCTCAGACAGGAAATGGTTGCAGAGGGAGGAATGGGTAAAACCATCAAGGTTTATGATGAAAACAAACTCACGAAAATAAAGGAATATGGAAAATAACAATCAATACAGTGAGTTCGCAAGCAAGGTAATGAAAGGCGTGCGACAAGCACAGTAGAAATTGCTGCGCGAGAAAGCCCTCCATGGTGAGAGCATCGTGATAGCCGACAACAACGGTAATATAACAACCGTATTGGCACAGGACGTTCTCAATGACGAGTAGCCAATATTCCAGTCATTAGTTTAGTCCAATCTTATTCTTTTTCCGTCCCGCATTCCTTAGTCTGATAGGAATGCGGGACGTTTGGTCTTTCCCGCGAACGTTGGCGTTCAAAAAAAGAGGCAAGCGCGGCTGGCGCTTGCCTCTGTGGCCATATCTTGTGACTGGCCTTATTTAATGATGGTCTTGACGCTCTTGCGCTTGCCGTCGCGATAGGTTGTCGTCTTGATGTAGATGCCGGCCTGCGGACGTGAGACGCTGCGTCCCGCAAGGTCGCGGTACTCCACGCTCACGGCGTCGCTGGCCGTGGTGGCATTGTCAATGCCGGTTGACGCGAACTGCCTCCAGGCAATCTTTGAGCGCCTGGTCTCGTCTCCGCCCTTGTAAACGGCCTGAATGCCGACGGCCTTCACGTCCTCGAGGAACCTGAACTGCAGTCCCACGCCGTATGCTGTCGTGAAATAGGTGTTGTCGTCCATCAGGTAGGGAATGTCGGTCGTGGCGGCGCTCAGCGTGGTGTAAGCGTCCGGCTCAAACAGGATAGGCTCGCTCTCGTCGTTGTCGTAATAGACATTGTAATACAGCTTCTCGGGGTTGAGTATCTTGCCGTCCTCGGAAACCGTGGGCAGCTTGAATGAGACATATCCATTCTTTGATGAGCCCTTCTCCATGCCACCTGCTATTTCGGGAGTTGAGGGAGTGAGCGCCGGGTCGCCGTAATAGCTCAGCTCCGGGGAGATGAAGTAATCGATGACAGAAAGGCTCGACAGCTCATCCTTGTTCTGGTTGAACAGCATGGCTCCGCTTGCGTTGTAAAGGCGCTTGGCGGCAGCGTCGTAAGAGAACGTCAGGTCGTCGGTGCTTCCCTTGATTTTGCCGTCTGAGACACTGCCGTTGATCATATAGATGTTCTGCCATCCGTATTTGACGGCCATGAGCTGCTGGCTCTTGAAAGCCACCTTGTTGCCCGAGATTGTTCCCTTGATGGCGGCTTCAGGCAGTCCAATCTTGTCAAAGCCCTTTATATAGATGTCGGTGCCGTCAATGGCTACGTTGATGATTTCCTGATAGATCTCGTCAGTACCGTTGCTCTTGATGACCCAAGGCTCAAACACAGCCGAGGCGGGCACTACCGTGGGCTTGTCTCCGCTGGCTACCATCTTGACGTCGTAGTCGCCGAAATACAGCCACTGGGAGTCGTCGCGAAGACCGATGACAATCTCTTTTGAAGTAGGTTCGTCGAGCGTGTAGGTGGACGTGGCCTCGTCCCATTTGAACGTAATGTCCTTGTCATCGGCTACATAACCCTTTTCGGCGTCCGACTTCATCCTGCTGAAGTAAATGGTCTTATTGTAGCCCTTAGTGTCGTTGAACGACTGGGGAGTGGAGAAAGTAAGGTCGCCGTTGGCCTTTTTCTCTCCTTTAATCCAGAAATCGCTTGCTGTTCCTACGGCGCCCATGACGGGGTTCTTGAGCCATACGGTCTTGCCGTCGGCCTCTTCGATGAGCTCGCCAGCCTGCTTGCTCAATGGGTAAACCTCCGGTGGGTTCACGTAATATTCGTCATAGACCCATGACTGAGCCGATCTTGTCAGTGCTGTAGAAGTGCCTTCGGGCTTCTCGGTAACCGCTTGTGCGATAGCTGATTGTCCAAAAGAAAGAAAGGACAACAGCAATGTTACAAAGTAGAATTTCCTCATTTTGCTGTTAAATAAATATTAAATAGTGAATAAAAGTAAAGTATCCGAAAACGTTGTATGATGAATTTGTATCTCTCTTCTTGTAAATGCTACATAATTATTTGAATTTGATTGCATATCCGATGCAAAAGTAACAAAATGACTTTAAATAATGATTTATTATAACGTTAAATGAAGTTAATGGTCTCTTGATAGCCGAGGGGAGGGGATAAAAACTCCGACAAAAAAACAGTAATTCTGCTGTTTATTTCGGTGTTTGAGCGTTTTTTTATTAATTTTGCGCTTGAATTTACAATGCTAACATCTCACAATAAAGATTAAATGTTTTACAAGAAGATTCTGCTTTTAGCTTTCATTCAGTTTTGCGTAATGTCGTTGATGGCTGTTCCTGCCCGTCCCGGTATCTGGAAAAAGCTGACGCTGGAAGACGGCAAGACGGTTATGGCTGAGTTGAGGGGTGATGAATTCGATAGATATTATGTCGACGCTGAGGGTAATTCCTATGCGGAGACCGAGTCGGGCGCGTACAGGAAAGTGACTGGTGATGCCGTTGGCGGTAACGATAGTAATGCCCGCAGGGCCTATAGGAACATCAGGCTCAAACAGCGCAGGGCCGCGTTGCACAAGGCGGGCAGTGCGTCCAAGGTGTTTTCTGGCAAGAAACGGGGCCTGATAATCCTCGCTGAGTTCAGTGACAATTATTTTCAGGAGGGCCATACCCGTGAGCTCTACGACGATATTGCCAACAAGCGGAATTATGCGGCGAATGGTTTCCGCGGCAGTGTGAGCGATTATTTCCTGGCGCAGAGCGGCGGAACCTTCGAGCTTGACTTTGATGTTGTCGGCCCGGTGCGCCTGTCCCACAATACGGCCTACTACGGAGCGTCGGAGGATGACGAGCTGCTTGGCTACAAGCAGCAGGACGCGCATGCCTACGAAATGATTGAGGAAGCCTGCAGGATGGTTGACGACAAGGTGAATTTTGCGGATTACGACTGGGACGGTGACGGCGAGGCCGACCAGGTTTTCGTGCTTTATGCCGGCCATGGCGAGAACGACTATGAGGACATCGACAAGAATGTGGTATGGCCGCACATGTATTATCTCAAGTCGTGGAACGTGGACCTCAGTCTGGACGGCGTGAGAATAAACACCTATGCCTGCTCAAACGAGATTGACCGGAACGGCGTTCTCACCGGCATCGGTACAATATGCCACGAGTTCTCCCATTGTCTTGGCTTCCCCGACCTCTACGACACTTCCTATAAAAACAAGTCGATGGGTAACTGGGACATCATGGACCACGGCTCATACAACGGAGCCTCGTCAGAAGGCGAGGGCGCGGGCTTCCTGCCTGCGGGCTACAGCGGCTACGAGCGTATTGCCGCAGGCTGGCTTAGCCCCGTCATGCTTGAGGACGAGGACGTGCGGGTTGACAGCCTGCTTCCGCTCAACGATGGCGGAGCGGCCTATGTCATCCCCAACGAGGGGCATAGGGACGAGTATTTCGTCTTGGAAAACCGGGCCCGCCGCGGGTTTGACGCTGAGCTTCCCGGCGAGGGAATGCTCATCACGCATATAGACTATGACGGGACGGCGTGGGAGAACAACAGCGTCAACACCGGCGACGCGCATTTGACCATCGTGCCGGCCGACAATGAGAAAACATGGTATGGGAATGCCACTGACGCCTGGCCCAACGGAGAGAGCAACTACTTTGGAAACAACAGTGTACCCGCAGCCGACGTTTATCATCCGAATTTGGACAAGACGCTCAGGCTGAACCGCGCCGTGAGGGACATCACGAGGAATGACGACGGAACCCTAAGCTTTGCTTATTTCGCCGACCCTTATACTGGCCATCCTGACGTTGTGCCCAATGGGAGCTGGGGCAAGGGCGTGCTGTTTTGGGAGACTTTTGACAAGTGTGTAGGCACCGGCGGCAACGACAATCAATGGAGCGGCACGATGACCTCGACGACCTATGAGCCTGACCTCAATGGATGGAACTGCACGGGCGAATACTACGCGGCAGACAAGTGCGCTCGTTTCGGCACCTCCACGACCCCAGCCATTCTTGACTCCCCCGCATTCGAAATCAACGGCAAGGCCAAGCTTGCGTTCCGTGCGTCGGCCAACAAGTCCGACCGCAAGCTCGGCCTAAAGGTGACGGCATTCAATATAAAGGGAGAGATGGCCAGCGCCGACTTCACGCTTGACAAGGGAGCATGGAAGGAATACGCAATGGACATAGAAGGAAAGGGAGTTATACGGCTGCGCTTCGAGGCAGCCCAGCGCCTGTTCTTGGATGATGTAAAGGTGGCCTCCGAGGATGCCACGGGTATCGTGAGCGTCAATGCGGGGAATGCTCCGGCCACTACTCAGGCCGTTTATACCATAAATGGCATGAGACTCACCCCCGGCTCAAAGCCTGCCAAAGGCATCTACATTATCAGTGGAAGGAAAGTGGTCGTGAGATAAGGTATGGGGCGAGGCTTGAAAAGTCTTGTTGTGTGTCTTGAAAAATAAAATTGCACGGAGGCCGGCCTCCGTGCAATTTCTATATCAGTAGTTGCCCTCGTCCACGATGGGATAGAGCTCTATGAACTCTCCGTTGTGGCGCTTTCCGTCGTCAATGAGCTTCTCAATCTTTTCCCCAATGACGTCGGGCTGGTGGGAGCCCGGCCCGGAGTAGTGGTTGTTGAGGTCGGTGGATGTCGCCCCGGGATGTATGTCGAAAATCTCGAGGGGCTTCTTGAAGTGGTCAAACTCCCAGGCCATGATGCTCGTCATTGCGTTCTGGCCCGCCTTGCTGGCCACATAGGCCATGGGATGCCAGTAGGGACTGAAGATGGAGGGCACGGTGATGTTGACAATCCGTCCCTGGTTGCTCTCCAGGACCGGCAGCAGGAGCTTCGTCAGGCAGAACGTGCCGATGTAGTTCACCTGCACGGTGTCGGTGACATCGCGGAGCGTCTGCTCATAGCTTGGCACCGCCATGTCGCCGGGAATGCCGGCGTTGTTGACCAAGAGCGAGAGGTCGGGATGTCTCTCGCCAATCTCTCTGGCTGAGGCCTCAATCTCGCCGTTGTCGGAAAGGTTGACGTATTGCCAGCCGGCGACGTCGGCCCCGTCGGCCCTGAGCGCCTCAACGGCCTTCAGGGCGCGCTCCTCATTTCTTGCGCCGACAATCACCTGCCATCCGGCTTTGCCTAAATGCCGGGCAATCTCAAAGCCAATGCCCCTGTTGGCACCGGTAATCAATGCTTTCTTCATGTTGTTGATGTTGATTCATTCAAATGCTCGTCTAAAGTTTTTCGGTCACTCTCACTATCTGCTCGCCCAGGCCGATGGTGTAGCCTTTGGAGGCAAACACGATGCGGTCGAAGGTGTCGGCGATGATGAACACCGGCAGGGGGGAGCTGTCGCGCATCTTCAGGCTGGCGGTGAGCTTTCGGAGGATGCTGCCGTCGCTGTCGATGCCGAAGATGGTGTTTGCGGGCAGTCCGGGGAACTCAGCCTGCTGGGCGCGGAACTTCGAGGCTTCCTCCTCGCTGGTGAAGAGCAGCACGAACGGACGTCCCCACTTGTCGAGCTTCTGCCTCATCTTCGCGATGTCGCGCAGGGCATGATTGGTGGGCTCCTTGCCCACGCCCAATACGCCAAGCACGTAATAGCCGCGCCCGGTCTGGCTCAGGATGGACACGCGGCGGCCGTCTTTGTCGAACGTTGACTCGCTGCTGAAGGAGCCGATGACCTTCACGCCCTCGGTCTCCTGGCGGATGATGAGGCCGACGTTGGTGGTCTGGCCGGGCCGAATGTGGAAGATGGTGTTGTGGGCCATCACGCTTCCGTCGGCCATCCGCTGTCCGGTGACCAACAGATAGGTGCCCTCGTCGAGCTGTGTGCCGTTTTTGAAGACGTTGGCCCAAGTGGTGCCGCCGCCCATGTCCACCTGCCCCTCGTCGAAGTTGAGCAGCTGGGCCTGTCCGTTGGTTATCTTGCTGATGGTGAAGTGGCTGTAGTATTTCGGGTCGTCGAGCTGTGCCGTGGGCTTGTAGCTGAGGACGAGCCTGCCCGTGCTGGCCGTATGCTGCACTGTCGCGTCGAAGTTCACGTCAACCCATTGGCTGCCGGCGCGGTACTGCACCTTGCCCGTGACCGGGTCTTCCCTTGCCTCGATATTGAGGCTGCGGGCCACATCGACGAAGAAGATGCCGCGGCTGCGTGAGTCGGTGAGCCGTGCCTCCCACACGCTGATGGGCGTCTGCGCGATGCGCAGGGCGCGCTTGTCGGGATTGATGCGTATGTTCTTGACGGTCCAGGCCACGAGCTGTGACGGGTCTTTGCGGAAACGGGCCTGCTGGGCAGGGCTGAACGCTTTCTCAAAGAACTGCTTGAAGGGATGCAGTATCATCTCGTTCTCCACGCGGGGACAGAGCTGGTCGCTCGCCGCAAGGAAGTTGTCGTCGAGTATTTCCATCGGCATGTCCCTGAGGTCCTTGTCGCTGAGCGTGGCCAACAGGGCCACGGCGCGCTGCAGCTTGTCGGCGTGCTTCTCGATGAAGGCCTTGATGACGCTCCAGTTGCCGCGGGCCTTAATAATATAAGGTGTCGCCTCGGGATAGGCATAGCCTTTCATGGTCTCGGCAGTGGGGAACGTGGCGGTGTAGGCATTGCGCATGGAGTCCTCGGCTGCGAGTCGCCTGTTGTTCTCGGCGCGCTGCCCTGGCTTCACCTCTGGCAGGTTGGCGTGCTCAGGAGGCGGCACGATATCGAGGTCCTGGCCGCTGAGCGAGCTGGCGTCGTCCATGCTGAGCGTGATGGTAACGAGCTTGTCCTTGCCGAACGAGGCGCGCGCGAAGCCGTACTTTCCGTTCTTCGAGGCCCATACCAGCATGTCGCCCAGTCCCGCCGTGAGGTAGGTGGCGCCTTGGTGGTCGGTGTATTTGGTGACGGCCGTATAGTACTCGGCGTAGTTGTATATCTTGAATTCCACCTTGGCGTCGGCCACGGGCTGTCCGGCGGTGTCGATGACCCTGAAGTCGGTGCGCCCTGTTTTCGCATAGTTGTCGATGAGGTTGATTTCGGTGAAATTGCTTGTCCGCAGCATCACCTCCTCCGGTCCGTTGTAGTCGCCGAAGACACGCGTGTGCATGAGCATGGCTCGTGAGGCGGGCGCGTTGAACCATCCGAGGTTGAGCACCGGCTCAGGCTCGCATGCCCCGAGGAAGTACCACTTGCCGTCGGCCCATGCCTCTACCCATGCGTGGTTGTCGTCGGTGTGGGCCCATCGTGGCGTATAGACCTGCCTTGCGGGAATGCCGACGGCCCTCAGCGCGGCCACGGTGAACGTGCTTTCCTCTCCGCAGCGGCCGCGGGCGGTCTTGATGGACTGCAGGGGCGACGACGTGCGTGCGTCGGAAGGCTCGTAGGTGACGCGCTCGTGGCACCAGTGGTTGACCTCGAGAATGGCGTCTTTCATAGACAGTCCCCTCACGCGGTCTTTCAGCTCACGGTAGAAGACGGCGCGCGAGGTGTCGAGTGGCTCGTTGTTGACGCGCATCGGGACGACGAAATGCCGGAACAGCAGCTCGGGAACCTTGCTGCCCCAGGGCATCTCCTGGCGGGTGCGCAGGGCCGCGCGGACACATTGCAGGTGGTAGGCGGTGGTGTAGTCGGTGGCGTCGGCTACGGGCATGTAGGCATAGAGGAAGCGCAGGGCCTCCTGCTCCGCGGCCGTGGCGCGCAGTCCCTTGAGCTGATAAAACTTCGGTCCGATGAGCCGCATCTTGGCCTTGAAAGCCGAGTCCACGCGCTGCCGGCAGGCGGCGTCGGTGATGAAGTGCTGGGCGCCCGCGGCCAGACTCATCATGGCCAGGAGCATAGTTAATAGACAAGTCTTTTTCATGCTGTTCTTTTCCATCACATGTTCAACTGCAGGGCGAATGGCTCGTTTCTCATGCCGTCGGGCAGCGTCACGGTAACGGTGCCGTCGTGCCTCTTCATTCTCAGTGTCTTTCCGGTGCCGAGCATCCTCACGCTTTTGGGGATGTTGACCGTCCACGACAGCGTCTTGGGTAGCGTCTCGCCGTCTTTTAGGGCATAGATGGCGTAGAGCTGCCTGCCGTCCTTGCTGGCCGTAAACCACAGGTCACCCTCGTGGTAGTGCCTGGTGATGGTGGTGCCGTAGATGGCCTTGCCGTAGCTGCGCAGCCATTTGCCGATGACTTGCAGGCGGCTGACGGCCTCGGGTTGGATGAGTCCCTCGGGCGAGGGTCCCACGCCGAGAACGAGGTTGCCGCCCTTGGCCACGACCTCAGTGAGGGTGTTGATGACGGTGACGGGCGATTTCCACGTGGGGTGTCTCACCCAACCCCAGTCGTTGGACAGCGGAATGCAGCTTTCCCAGGGATAGTCAAGCTGGGTCTCGGGCACGGTGCGCTCGGGTGTCTGGTAGTTCTCATAGGGTCCGTGTATGGTCCGGTCGACGATGATCAGGCCGGGCTGATGCTGTCGGGCCATCCTGGCGATGCGCGGCATGTCAATGTCCTGGTTGTTCTCCTTGCACACCCAGCCGCCGTCGAGCCAGAGAATGTCCACTTTGCCGTAGTTGCTGAGCAGCTCGTCCAGCTGGTTGTAGGTGAACTGCTTGAAGGCGTTCCACCGCCAGGGCCATTTCTTGATGTCGTAGTTGACGTTGCGCCCGTTCTTTGTGGGATAGACATCCCACCAGTAGTCCTGCGAGTGCCAGTCGGGCTTTGAGAAATACTCACCAATCATGAAGCTCTTGTCGCGGAAGGCCTGCAGCACGTACTTCAGCACGTCGCGCCTGGGATTGTTCTTAAAGGCGTGTCTGGCAATGGAGAAGTCGGTGTATTTGGAGTCGTACATGCAGAAGCCATCGTGATGCTTCGTGGTGAAAATCATGTATTTCATGCCGGCATCCTGGAATACCGAGGCCCACTGCGCGGGATTGAACTTCACGGGATTGAACTTCTCGCTCTGGCCCCAGTACCAGTCTTTGTATTGCTGGTAGGTCATCGTGGTGTCGCGGGTGATCCAGTCCTCGTCGCATATCGACCACGACTCCACGATGCCCGGCACGGCATACAGCCCCCAGTGCATGAGGACGCCGAACTTAAGGTCCTGCCAGTGCCTCAGGTTGTTGACCACCTGGGGGTCGGTTGGCCATTCATAGGATTTTGAACGTTCATACACGTCGCCCTGCGCAAAGGCGAAAGACGAGGTGAGGAGGACCGAGAGTCCCAAAATGATTTGCTTGATATTCATTGTGATGGATTATATGTTCGTTTTCATTCTGACAGTATTCCTTTGTCAATCAGCGTGATGCTCATGCAGGAGCCATTCCACGGCCCTCTCCCTCGTGGCCTCATAGGTATTGGCCTTGGGCATGTAGCCCAGTCCGGGGTGGCGCTTGTAGATGACGCTGCGGGCGCGCTTTTCCTCTTTCTTCCTGATAAACTGGTTGTACCATTTCCATTGAGCCGTTGTGTCGGCGTCGGTTGCCAGGTAGCTGCCCTGCGCCTGGTCGATGTATTTCTCAAAGTCGGCCTTGGCGTCAGCCGGCCACTGTCCGGGGTCGGGGCCGAGGTTGCAGATGAGATGGTAGTGGCTCAGCGACCCTTTGGCGTAGCTGTCGGCTGGCGTGGTTACAGTCACGTCGTAGCCCCGTCTGTCTCCCAGCTGGGTGAAGAAAGCCACATCGTCGGCATGCCTGCCGTCGGTTATCAGCAGTATGCGCTTGTGTGGGATGGTGGCCTTGCCATTCCTCATGAGCGAGAGATACACGGTCTGCATCAGGTCGCCTTGCGCGTCGTCCTCGGTCACTTCCCAATACATGCCGCCCAACAAGTCCTCGTCAAGGATATACTGGCACTTGGCCGCGATGGACCTGGGGTTGTCGGCAGCCCAAACCAGCTGTCCCGACCAGTCGGTGAGGTAAGGCACCTGCCCCACGCTGTCCCAATGCTCGGTGTAGAGGCCTGCGGTGTAGCCGGTCTTCATGTATTTGTCGAGTACGGGATTGCTGTGGTCGCCCCTGCCATATAGCGGCATGCCAAGGCAAATCTTGTCCTTGGGCACGCCGGCCGCGATGTGGGCCTCGACGGCCTCGGCCGTGGTAATCTTGCCCGACAGCGGCGAACGGAAGAGCGTGGTGTGATGCTGTGGAGGGTTGGCCACGTCGTAGGCCATGATGTTGATAAAGTCCATGTACTTGATACAGGCCTTGAAGTCAATGTATTTGGCGTAGGCTATGGTGGCCGCGGTGAGCAGCTTGTCCTTGCCCAGGGCCTTGCGCAGGTCGCGCATGAGGAGTGTGAAGTTCTTGGTGTCGTTGGGCGAGCATGAGATGCCGGCCTCGTTGCTGGTGGGATACTCCCAGTCGATGTCGATGCCGTCGAGCCCATATTCCCTCACGATGCGCGCACAGTCGTTGGCAAAAGACTTGCGGCACCTTGCGTCGTCGGCCATCTCGGAGAAATTGCCGCTGGTCCAGCCGCCCACTGAGAGCTGTACTTTCAGCTTGGGATTAATCTTCTTCAGTGCGACCACCTTTCTGAGGAACGGCTCGTTCTGAATGTCGCATCCGTCGAAAGTCTTGTTGACGTGGCCGAAAGCGTAGTTGATGTTGGTCATCAGCGAGGGGTCGGGCAGGCGTAGGTCGGTCCACGAGCACACGTAGGCAATGACCAGCTTCTGTTTTGCGGAGGACGCGGGAAGCGCGACAAACAGCAATAAAGCGGTCAAGAGCAGCAGATGGGGTATTTTCTTCATTGTTTATTTAGCTGAGGCGTTTTTACTTTTTAGCATTTGCAATATTAAATTATTTTTCCCGATTACGCAAGCTTTTTAATGTTTTTGTGGTGTGTGCCGGGCTAATCCTGCCGGCGGTGGCTGGCTTAGGGCAGGCCACTACCAAACATGTGAAGAACCGTATCCCCTCAACTGTCATGGGAGAGATACGGCTCTTTCGTTGTCATCGGGATTTCTTGGGAGGCGCTCTGTCTTTGTGATTGGCGCACCTCCCTTTATCCTTTACAGATTACTTTGCGGTAACCATCTTGAAGTAGTCCTTTGAGTTAGCCCAGAAGAGCTTGGTATAGTAGCCAGTCTCCTCTTTGTAGTTCTTCGCTATGGCATCCTTCACATTGGCGGCGTTGTAGTTCAGCTCGTCGCTGGGGTAGGGCAGGCGGTTGGCGGGATTGGCATAGCTGCTGACCTGGGTGTCGGTGGCGAAGGTGACTTCGGGATAGCCCGTGCGGCGCACCACGTTCCATGCCTCGAGCTCATTCATGTAGCCGAAGTTGAGCCAGAGCTGGGTGGCCACGGTCTTCTCCGTTCCGTCCCAGATGTGCTCGGCATAGGCTTTCTCCTCGGCCTCTGTGGGCAACGCAGTCGGGCGGTTGCCGTTGTAGCTGTCGTTGAAAGTCGTGGCAGATGTTGCCTTATAGAGCGTGCTGTTTGTCTTCAGGCCCTTGTAGTATTCAATTGACTTCACCACACCGTCGACGAAGCACTCCTTTGCCTTTGCGGGGTCTGCTGCCACGCCATAGCCGTTGAGGTAGCACTCAGCCTTGCTCAGGCTCACCTCGGCTGCGTTGAGCCAGCATCCGTCGAGCTTGCCGTTGCCTTGGTAGGTAGCCCATCCCTGTACGGCCTGGGTGTCGAGCACGCAGTAATAGTTGGAGCTTATGATGCCTTTTGCCTGATAGGCCTTGATGCTGTCAGACTCAAGGTTGGAGATGTCGGTGCTCGTCATGTTGACATCGTAGGCCACGTAGCGGCCGCTTGGGTTGGGGTCGTAGACGAAGGGCAGGCGCGGGTCAGTGTTGGCGTCAGCGTATCCTGTCGATGGCACGTTCATCGCATCGAGCATGGCTTGGGAGCCGGCTGCGTAGCCAGTGCCGCAGAGGGCCTGCGATATGCCCTTGCCATAGTTGAAGTCGTCGGTCTGCGTGTCGGCCGCAACGCCCATGTTCTGGTCGTTGGAGTCAATGAGCGGGTATTTCGAGGGGTTCTCGAGTATTTCCTTGATGGCAGCCTTGGCCTCCGTGGTGCAGTCGCCGTTGGTGGCGAGATGCAGGGCGATGCGCAGCCGGAGCGAGTTGGCATATCTGCGCCAGATGTCGGTGCTGCCGGCCGCAAGGGTGTAGTCCTGACGCTCCAGGGCAGCCACGCCTGTGGCGTTGACCGGGCCGGCAAGATAGTCGCCCACTTCCTTCAGGTCGGAGAGAATTTGCTTGTACAGCGCGACGTCATCGTCGTAGACGTCCTGCGACTTGGCGCCGTCGTAGTCGCTGGTCTTCCAGATGGTGGCGGCTCCGTTGAAGGGCACGTCGCCGAAGAGAGAGAGCATCTCATGCAGCTGTGCGTCGATGACGGCCTTCCCCAGGTAGGTGAAGATGACGTTTGACGGCTTCTCGTTGTCATTGAGGTTGTTGTAGGTGTCCTCAAGCAGGCGGTACTGCGTGAGCATGGTGTAGAAATTCTGCCAGCGGGTGTTGAAGTAACCCTCGCCGGCGCCCCTGAAGCGGCCGCGTGAGTTGGCGTTGCCGATGATGCCGGAATAGAGGCCCGACGTGGTGGTCTGGGTGTAGTAGCGGTAATAGACGGGGTTCATCCACGTGTTGCCCTTGTAGAGGACAGCGGTGAAGACCTGTGGCACGCCCACTGTCGAGGTCTTGGAGGGGTCGTTGTATTTACTGTCGAACGAGGCGTCTGAGCATGATGTTATTGATGCTATTGCCAGCCCCGCAAGAGCTATTGATAATATCTTTTTCATAAAATGTCGAATTAATGTTCATGTTATGTTAGAAGCTGGCGCGCAGGGTCATGCCGAATGAGCGGGCTGTAGCGGTGGTGCCGCCTATCTGAGCCTGGTAGATCCAGTTGGTTCCGTCGGTGGCCTCGGCGTCGAACAGCTTCAGCGAGCGGTAGATGTAGAACGGGTTGCGCACGAAGGCGGAGATGGTGAGGTTGTTGCAGGCGAACTTACGCGAGAGCTGCTTGGGCAGCGTGTAGCCGAGAGTGATCTCACGGCACTTCACGTAGGAGTTCTTCTGAATGGCGTCGGCATAGCTCTGGGTGGCGCTGGTACCCCATCCGTACTGGCTGTCGTTTATCTCAAGCTGGGTAACGATGATGTCGTTGGGCGTGCCGTCTTCCTTTACGCCTTTCTGGATGACGCCGTTGTCCCATACCAGGTGGCCGTTGATTTTGGTGACGCCGCGCTGGTAGTTGGGTACGTCGGCTGCGTTCACTACGTGGAGCGAGCCCTTGTTGCTCTCGTCGTCGGCGTCGCTGTAGTAGTAGATGCCGCCGGTGGAGGCGTCGCGCACGCCCACTGCGTCGGTGATGTTGCCGGCGTCCATCATGTACTGCCAGGGCAAGTTGAGTACGTCGCCGCCGATGCGGAAGTCGAAGGTGGCGGTGAGCGTGAAGTTCTTGTAGCTCAGCGAGCCGCCGAAGCCACCCGTTCCCTTAGGCATGGCGTTGCCCACCTTGTGGCGCTCGGAGGTGTCGGTCTCGTAAAGACCGTTGGAGCCTACGATTCTGTTGCCCTTGTCGTCGGTCTTGTAGGTGTAGGCGTACCAGTCGCCCATGGCCTCGCCCACGTGCGACTCGAGGCTTGCAGCGCCGTTGTCTGCCGTAAGCTGAGAGAGCACGTCGAGGCCATCGGCCAGTTTCTTCACCTTATTCTTATTGAATGAGATGTTGAAGTTCAGGTCGAGGCGCCAGTCCTTGTTCAGGATGGGAGTGCCATAGAGACTGAACTCAAGGCCCTCGTTGGACAGCTCGCCCACGTTCATCAGCATGCTCTGCGCGCCCATCGAATAGGCCGACGTGGTGGTCAGTATCTGGTCCTTGGTGTCGTTGTAGTAGTAGCTGAGCTCCATGCCCAGGCGGTTGTTGAACCACTTGTTCTCCAAACCAATCTCATACTCGTGCTTTCTCTCAGGCTTGATGCCCTCGTTGCCGATGTTGGTCGGCACGTAGTTGTAGGTGTAGGTGGATGAGCGGGTGATGGTGCCCTGGCTGTAGGCCATGTTGGCCAGATAGGTGGAGGGCGAGTTACCCACTACGCCGTATGACAGGCGCAGCTTGCCGTAGTTCCACCACGATGGCAGTTTCTCCTTGAGAAGCTCGGAGTAGATGACGCTGCCGCTGACGGAGGGATAATAGAAGGTGTTGTTGCCGTTCTTCATGGTCGAGGTCTTCTCCTGGCGGATGGAGCCGTCAAGGTAGAGCCAGTTGTTGAAGCCGTAGCTGCCGGTGAGGAAGAGGCCGGTCTTCAGCATATCCTGCTTGGTCATGGTGGCCTGCTTGTTGCCCACTGATGCGTCGAGCGTGAACCAGTTCTCCTGCGTCAGTCCGTTCTGGGTGCTGACGTTTGTGAGATAGTAGTCCTCGCGGCGGCCCGTCCAGCCCGCGGTCAGCGTGACGTTGTGCAGGTCGTTGAAGGTCTTGTCATAGGTGAGCATCACATCGCCGTAGTAGATGCGGTAGCGGCTCTGTGACAGTCCGTAGGAGTCGCTGTAGTGTCCGTCGGTAGAGAAGACGTGGGCGTTTTCAGTGTTGCGCTTGTCCTCTATCTTCTCGGTCGTCATGTCGGTGGCCAGCCTTGCGCTGAGGGTGAGGCCGTCAATGATTTTCCAGGTAGGATTGACCGAGCCGATGAAGCGGTCGTGGTTGACGTACTCGTTTTTGCCGAACACGTTCCAGAAATACTCGCTGATGAGTGATGTTGAGCCCATGGGGCTGTAGAGGAACGTCTCATCGGGCGTCATGGTGTCGGGTGAGCCGCCGTTGATTTGTGCGATGCCGTTCATGTAGCCCAGGCTGGTCACGGTGTGCTCGCGGATGTATTTCAAGTCGGTGAAGCCGCCGAACATGCCGCTGTAGTTGTTGGTCAGACGGCTGATGCGGTAGGGACGGTTCTTGATGCGCTGCGACTCGTAGCTGACCGAGTAGTTGAGCTTGATGGTCGGCGTGATGTCGAAGGCTCCGCCGAGATTGAAGGTGTGGCGGCTGTTGTTGGAGTTGTACTGCATCGAGCGCGACCCGTTGTAGGTGTAGGAGAGGCGCACGTTGCTGTGCTCAGAGCCGTTGGTCAGGGCCACGTTGTAGCTCTGGTCAACGCCGGTGCGGAAGATGTCGGCCCACTGGTTGTGGTCGATGGGGGAATAGGGGCGGGTAGTGCCGTCGAAATAAGTCACCGACTTGCTTGAGTCGTAGGCGGGTCCATAGCTGTAGATTGTGGCGCGCGGCGTGGAGATGGTGTTGCCGCTGCGGTCCTTATAAACGGTGCGCAAGCCTGTTGCGGCCTCCTCGCCGTCGCCCAAGGCCCAGTTGTCGAAGCCCGGGCCGAAGTCTTTCTGAATGTCGGGCATGTAGGCCACCTTGTTGAAGCCCAGCGAGGCGTTGAAGTCAACGTGTGTGCCTGAGCCGCGGGCTGCGCTTTTCGTGGTGATCATGATGACGCCGTTGGCAGCCTCGGAGCCATAGAGCGCAGAGGCGGCGGCGCCTTTCAGGATGGATATGTTCTCAATGTCCTCGGGGTTGATATCGACCAGCCCGTTGGAGGCGATGCGCTGGCTTGTCCAGTAGTCGCTGTTGTTGGCGTCGCCGTTGTGGATTGGCACGCCGTCGAGGACGACAAGCGGCTGCGTTGTGCCAGTGATGGACGACAGGCCGCGCACGGAGATGGATATGGACGATGTTCCGCCCGGCGCAGCCTGGATGCGAACGCCTGAGGCCTTGCCGTAGAGGCCGGTGGCAATGCTGGCTGACCCCGTGCGGTTGAGGTCTTCTGAGCTGATGGAGCTTACCGAGTAGCCCAGCTTCTTGGCGTCTTTCTTGATGCCGAGAGCCGTGACCACAACCTCGTCGAGGTTCTGGCTGCCCTCGTCAAGCACAATGTCGATGTTGGTGCGCCCCTTGACATCGACTGCCTTGTTGGCAAATCCAACATAGCTTATCTCAAGCGTGGCGTTGGCGGGACACTTGACGGAGAAGTTGCCGTTAACGTCGGAGATGCCCCCCCAGTTGAGGAGCCTAATACTTTTACAGTAGCGCCAACGATGGGCTCGCCCGTCTGGTCTTTAATGCTGCCTTTCACGACAAGGCCTTGCGCATACGAAACTGCTGCAAACAAAAGGAATAAAACTCCCAGCGATAATCGCCTTGAGTTTTGAAACAAATTGTGCAAATGCTTCATAAGTTAAACGATTGAATAGTTGATATGTTTCTTGTCGGTTGCAAATATAATACAAAATTTGTTTCATTATCATTAATTGTCAACTTTCTTTTGTTAAACTTTCGTAATGTTTAGATGATATTTTGTAAATTATTCGATTTTTCCTGTCGGTTATTAAGCGAAAAACAACAAATTAGGTAATTTTGTTTAATGTTAATAATTAGTAAATACGTTTCCCTGCGCGCCGGCTGCCATCATTTCCGAAAGCCCTCATGTAGTGGCTGACGCGGGCTAATGCCGGTGGCCTGGCGGGAAAAAGTGTGGAAAAATATCTGGAGAGTGTGCGCCCGTCCTATTATTTTTGCCTAATTTTGCCATGAAAATGGATAACAAGCACATCAGCGACATGACGGTGGGCAGTCCCACCCGTGGCATCATTCACTTTGCGTGGCCCCTCATTCTCGGCTATATTCTCCAGCAGATGTATCTCATCATCGACGCCGCCATCGTGGGCCGCTGGCTCGGCGTGAGCGCCCTGGCGGCCGTGGGGGCGTCGTCTTCAATCATGTTTCTGGTCATGGGCTTCTGCAACGGGGCTTGTGCGGGCTTTGCCATACCCGTTGCCCAGGCCTTCGGAGCAAAGGACTACCGCAAGATGCGGGTCTATGTGGCCAATGCCGTGCGCATCGCGGTGGTGATGGCCGGGGCGGTGACGCTGGTGACGGCCATCCTCTGCGACCGCATTCTCAGGCTGGTCAACACGCCGGCTGACGTTTTCGACGACGCTTATACCTTCCTGCTGTTGCAGTTCTTAGCCATTCCCTTCACCGTGGGTTACAACCTCTTGGCGGGCTTCATGCGGGCCTTGGGCGACTCCAAACAACCATTCTATATC
>Ga0256406_1003807_pt1 | contig 18159 bp, 17 predicted proteins | sample RumenRJG_03DNA_FD_185986 | JGI IMG/M metagenome (GOLD analysis project Ga0256406, IMG submission 185986) | Bovine rumen microbial communities from Lethbridge, Alberta, Canada - RJG_03 | ecosystem: Host-associated > Mammals > Digestive system > Stomach > Rumen | place: Canada: Alberta | collected...
AGATATCCCATATCTTCAAGATAGTAAGTCCCCTTAGAGACGATGAGGTTGATAGGGCAGAGGTGGAAGCACGGCAACGTGCGGAGCTGACTGTCACTAATCGGACGAGGATTTGACCAATAAAGCTAAAGAGCGGTGGACGAAGCGGATCAGCGTGCCGTGCTTGCACGGGCACGCATGAGACGATTCGGACAACATTTGCGGAGCAAATGACATGAGCAGCGAAGCTGCGAATGACCGCTCTTGAGCGAAGCCTCTTAGCAAAGCACTTCGTGCTTTACAATAATCGTATATGCGGTTTTGAAGGTACGTTACCTTCTATTCCTCGATAGCTCAATGGTAGAGCACTCGGCTGTTAACCGAGTTGTTGTAGGTTCGAGCCCTACTCGGGGAGCTGGACATGACACGAACGATTCGGTGCATGTTGCGCGATCTGAGAGTCGCATCTTACTACGGCCCCTTGGTCAAGCGGTTAAGACATCGCCCTTTCACGGCGGTAACAGCAGTCCGAATCTGCTAGGGGTCATTATATGGCGACATGGCCAAGCGGTAAGGCACGGGTCTGCAAAACCCTCATCCCCAGTTCGATTCTGGGTGTCGCCTCGAAGGATCTGACATGAGTCAGGTCCTTTTTTTATGTTGTCTTAAACGAGTGGTATGGAAAGGCCCTGACAAGAGTCAGGTCCTTTTTTTATGTTGTCTTAAACGAGTGGTATGGAAAGGCCCTGACAAGAGTCAGGTCCTTTTTTTATGTTGTCTTAAACGAGTGGTATGGAAAGGCCCTGACAAGAGTCAGGTCCTTTTTTGTATTTATTCAGCACCCCTCAGAGAATTGGAAAGATGAAGGGAGAGCTTGCTCGCCCGGAATCTTTCTCAATTCTCTGAGGGGCGGACAAGCGGTGAAACCGCTCTGTCCGCCCACAACGAGGAACGCGAAGCGTTCCGAGTCTGGGGTGCTGAACAGTCAGAGGGTGCTGAATCGTTACCTTCTTTATATCCTCACACCGTCGCTCCGGCGATGATCTTGGTCGGCACGACGATCATCCGGACTGGAATTCCTTCTTTTCTGATCAAGTGGAGGAGCAGCTCACACGCGTCTCTTGCAAGAAGCTCTGTATTCTGTGCAACCGCAGTGATATTAACAACACTGTGCGTGGCTCGCGCAATTCCGTCAAAGCTGACGATGCGCACATCCTCAGGAACGCGGAGCCCCATCTGCTTCACAGCTGTATATGCTCCAAGTGTTCTCCAGTCGGATATACAGAAAATCCCATCAAATGAAGTTCCCTTCGTAATCAGGTACCGCACGGTATCCCGTACGATTGTAAAACCATCTCCCTGCACGGGAACACGAATGATTTGCTCATCCGAAATACTGATGTCATGCTTCTTATATTCACTGCGCATACCCTCTATGCGCGCCATCCCGCGATAGGACAGTTTTTCCTGGGTGATAATAAGCGGTCGAACTGAACCTGTGCGGTACAGCTCCTGCGCGGCGAGCATACCGGAAACCAGGTGATCGCTTTCCACACGGCATATGCCTCGGGTCTTATCGGGAGCATCCTCACAGTCAATCCAGACATGGGGAAATCCGGCTCGCAAATTGCTCTTTAATGCTATGTAGCTACAACCGACAAGAATAATTCCGGAGACATCGGATTGATAGACTGCATTTAATGCGGTTGCAGAATCACACTCGGGATACAACGGAAAAAGGATCGTTTCATAACCGGCCTCATGGAGACATTTTTGAATCTGTAGAAATATGGCCAGATGATAATCAGCCTGAATATATCGCAGGATGACTCCGATCTTTGGCACAGCCGGACCTGCGTGATCCGATACAGCAGAAAGTCCTTTGTATCCGCTTTCCTGAAGTGCGCCCATAATGCGCTCACGGGTTTCATTTGCAACCTTCGGATCATTATTCAGCACCCGCGAGACGGTTGCAGTAGAGACATTGCACGCCTCCGCAATGCTTTTCAGAGAAACTGTTTTTTTTGTGCGCATGGCCAACCTGCCTTTCTGATGTTCTGAAGCTATCATACCACATTCCATGAAATACTCAAGCTGAAAATGTAAAAATTACATAAAAATGAAAAACTGACAATAGGAGAGATCCTCCGTTAAGCAAATGGGCGAAAATCGGAAAATCTCGAAAAAGGGCTTTTCTTTCGGATGAAACCTGCTATAATCACAATTGCAAACGGAATGAAACAAAATGTAAATATTACATCGAAGACGAGACCAGTGAGAAAGAAAGCAAATTATATGCGGTACATGCAGGAGGTACACGAATGGCAGCGGTAAGAGATTACAAAAAGCTGGCGGCCGATATCAAGAGTACAATCGGCGAACAGAACATTGTCAGTGCGACGCACTGCGCAACGAGGCTCAGGCTGGTCCTGAAGCAGTCACCGTCTGATGACGTGACGAAGGCGATTTCGGCGATGCCCGGCGTCATCCAGGTTATGGAGAAGGGCGGACAGTATCAGATCGTGATCGGAACCCACGCAAAGGATGTCTATGCGGAGCTCGCAGGTATGATGGACCTGAGTGCAGAGACGGCTCCGGCGGAAAAGCAGAGCTTTCTGAACCGTGTCATCGCGGCCATGTCGGGTATCTTCGCACCGTTCGTCTATATTCTGGCGGCCGGAGGCCTTATACAGGGTGTGCTGATCATCATCAATCAGTTCGCCCCTGCATTTGCGAAAACGGGTACATACTCCGTCTTGAATCTCATTTCCTGGACGCCGTTCGTCTTCCTGCCGGTGCTGATCGCCATCACGGCTTCTCATCATTTCAAATGCAACACCTTTGTCGCTGTGTGGTGCGCGCTCGCGCTCACGGGCAGCATGTGGACGGACATCGCGACGCAGATCGGAAACGGTGACATTGTCCGTTTTCTCGGCATCAGACTGACAAGCACGACCTACACATCAACAGTGCTTCCGCCAATCTTTATGGTCCTTGTGCTCTCATACCTCGAGAAATTCCTCAATAAGCACCTGCCGGATGTCATCAAGGCGATTGCTGTTCCGTTCATCAGTGCGGCGGTCATGATCCCGGCAACGATCCTTGTCATAGGACCGGTCACACAGGGCCTCTCCAATCTTGTAGTGGAAGGGTATACGGCTCTCTACAATGTCGTTCCGCCTCTGGCCTCGGCCATTATCGGCGGCGTCTGGGAAGTTCTGGTCATCTTCGGTATCCACTGGGGAATGGCGGCCGTCAGTCTTGCCAACCAGGCGGCCTACGGCTTCGATACGATTCAGATCGGTATCACGATTGCTGTTGTCTCACAGATGGCGGCTGCCTTCGCGGTATTTGCAAGGTCCAGAAACAAGCAGATGAAGGAGACATCCCTCTCTGCAGGCATCACAGCGATCTTTGGCATCACAGAGCCCACAGTTTACGGCGTCACACTTCGTCTCAAGAAGCCGTTCGTCTGCGCCTGTATCAGCGCCGCGATCGGAAATGCGGCCGCGTCGCTCTTCGGGACAAGATATTTCCAGTATGCGGGACTTCCGGGTGTTCTGACATGCGTCAACGCCATTGATCAGAGCAAGAATGGCGCCTACCCGGGATCCTTTACAGGTATCCTGATCGGTATGGCGATCGCGGCGGTCCTTACATTTGTCCTGGTGATGATCGTCGGATTTGAGGACAAGCCGGATGAAGAAGCGCAGCCGGCCATTGAACATAAAGAGGAAACTTCCGCAGAGCAGCCTGTGGAAAATGAGAACAAAACCTCCGGCGCTCCGGCAGAAATCCTGAGCCCGCTGACAGGAACTGTTGTCAAGCTTACCGATGTGCCGGACCCGACATTTGCGGGCGAGGTCCTCGGCAAAGGCGCCGCGGTCATTCCGTCAGAAGGAAAGCTGTACGCGCCGTTTGATGGAACTGTGGAAAATGTGTTTGACACAAGGCATGCAATCGCGCTCACAAGCGATGCGGGCGTCGAGCTGCTGATTCACATCGGGCTTGAGACGGTTGAGCTCAAGGGAAAATACTTTGAGCCGAAGGTCCATGACGGCGATCATGTCCACGCGGGAGACCTTCTGATCGAATTTGATCTGAAGGAGATCGCAAAGAAATATCAGATGTTCACGCCGGTGCTTGTCACGAATGCGGATGAATTCGATGACAACGTTGTTCCGGCACAGACAGAGGGAGAGATTCATGCGGGCGACCGGCTTCTCACAGTCGGTGCTGCGCAGGCGTAAAGGAAAGGAGATCATATGTCACTTCCAAAGAATTTTTTATGGGGAGGCGCTGTAGCGGCGCATCAGCTTGAGGGAGCCTGGGACGCAGACGGACGGGGACCGAGCGTCAGTGATGTGCTGACGGCGGGTGCAGTCGGTGTGCCGAGGCGCATCACGGACGGAGTCATTACGGGAGAGAAGTATCCGAACCACGAGGGAATTGATTTTTATCATACCTATAAGGACGACATTAAGCTGTTTGCGGAGCTCGGCTTCAAATGCTTCCGCACCTCGATCTCGTGGAGCCGCATTTTCCCGCAGGGAGATGAGGAGCAGCCGAACGAGGCCGGCCTTCAGTTCTATGACAATTTATTCGATGAGCTTCTGAAATACGGGATCAAGCCTGTCGTCACGCTGAGCCATTTTGAGATGCCGTACGGCCTGGCGAAGAAGTACGGCGGCTGGGCGAACCGGAAGCTGATCGGCTTCTTTGTGCACTACGCGGAGACGGTCATGCAGCGCTACAAGGACAAGGTCCAGTATTGGATGACCTTTAATGAAATCAATAACCAGGCCAATACGGAAAATGACATTTTCGGCTGGACGAATTCGGGCGTCAGGTTCTCGGAGAGTGACAATCCGAAGAAGCTGCTGCACCAGGTCGCGCATCACGAGATGGTTGCCTCCGCGCTCGTCGTCAAGCGCGGTCACGAGATCAATCCCGCATTTCAGATCGGCTGCATGTGCTCATTTATCCCGTATTACCCGTACTCCTGCAGGCCGGAGGATGTGCTGACCGCCCAGGAGTCGATGCACGAGAGGTTCTATTTCACGGATGTCCAGTGCAGAGGACACTACGGCGCATATGCCGTGAAGGAGTGGGAGCGCACGGGCACGGCGCCGGAGATGGAGCCGGGCGATGAGAAGATCCTTGCGGAGGGCTGCGTCGACTACGTGGGCTTCAGCTACTACATGTCGATCGCCGTCAGGGCGGATGCGGACAACAGCCAGAAGAATTCGACAAATGGCGGAAATTCGCACTCTGTTCCGAATCCGTATGTCACGCCGACCGCGTGGGGCTGGAATATCGATCCGGTCGGTCTCCGCTACGCGCTGAACACGCTGTACGAGCGCTATGAGAAGCCGCTTTTTATCGTCGAGAACGGTCTTGGCGTGATCGACAAGCTGAATCCGGACGGGACGTGCGATGATGACTACCGGATCGAGTACCTTCGCGCACACATCCGGGAAATGAAGAAAGCTGTCGAGATCGATGGCGTTGATCTGATTGGCTACACGCCGTGGGGCTGCATCGATGTGGTTTCATTTACGACGGGGGAGCTCCGCAAGCGCTACGGCTTCATTTATGTTGATCTGAATGATGACGGAACAGGAACGGGAAAGAGGTACAAGAAGAAGTCGTTCGGCTGGTATCAGCATGTGATCGCGACAAATGGCGAGGAGCTGTAAGGCAGGCGGAAAATGGCACAGTTCTGCCGCAGCTTTCGAGGTGATCCTGATCGGCAAAATGCTCTGAGATGTATTTTTAAGAAAAGGGAAGCAGTCCGCAATGCGGGCCGCTTCCCTTTTTCTCGCAATGGTTGTGTCATTCAGAAAGCCGAATAATGCTGAAATGAACACCGGCTGAACTGCACTTGGATTTGTCTCGTGCTCTCAATAACCAGAGTGCATGAGGGACAGTCCAATGCCTCCGGCTATTGAGAATATGATCAGGATAATGATCAGCGCAACGATCAGATAGCAGAAATACGATCTGGCGAAGTTCCGCAGGTTGATGTTCTTCGTGCCGCCAAATGAGAACACAATCGTCAGAATGAAACCGACGATCGGAATGGCGAACAGGAGCTCATAGCCGAAGTATCCCCACATCGAAATCGGCGTGTGGTCCATGCCGTCAGGGGACTGGTTGTACGGTGGCTGGTAGCCGTTATTCGGATAGCCATTGTTTGGATAGTCATTATTATAGCCGGTATTCTGGTAGCCGTTCGGGGCACCATTTCCGCGATAGGCGTTGTTCTGATAAGCACCGTTCGGGGCACCGTTGCCGCGGTACGCGTTGTTCTGGTAGCCGTTCGGAGCGCCATTACCGCGGTATGCGTTGTTCTGATAAGCGCCGTTCGGGGCACCATTTCCGCGGTAAGCGTTGTTCTGATAGCCGTTTGGAGCGCCGTTTCCGCGGTATGCGTTGTTCTGATAAGCGCCGTTCGGGGCACCATTTCCGCGATACGCGTTGTTCTGGTAGCCGTTCGGGGCACCATTTCCGCGGTATGCGTTGTTCTGGTAGCCGTTCGGAGCGCCGGTTCTACTGTTGCCATTGCTCTGATAAGCGCCGGCCTGATGGGACGCATTCTGCGTATTTCCCGAGACTGGTCTGCCTGTGGCCTGATTTGTGCCCGTGGTCGGATTGACAGCTGCTCCGGCAGTCCTGGCAGTCTCCGGTGTTGCGGCACTGGAAGAAGCTCCGGCAATTCCGGCTTCGTTCATTGCGGCAGTATCTCCGGAAAGTCCGGACGTCTCCGGTGCTGCGGCAGCCTCTGACTTTTCAGCTGTCTTCGGTGCGCTCGAAGCTGATGCGTTGTTTGCAGCAGATAAGCCTTCGCCGGCGTTACCTGTGGAAGCCGCCGCTGTCCCTGCATGCTCTGCGGGCTTTGTCTGAGCGTCCGTTGCCTTTTCGGCTTCTTTTGTTGTTTCCTTATGGACCCTGGTGAAGACGCGCGTCTGCTCGTCCAGGTCCTTCTGATCTTCGTCCATGATTTCCCTCCTCATATTAGAAAATCGTAACTATTCAGCACCCCATACTCGGAACGCTTTGCGTTCCTCGTTGTGGGCGGACAGAGCGGCTTCGCCGCTTGTCCGCCCCCTTGAAAAACTTCTGAAACCGTCCGGCGAGCAAGCTCTCCGTCCGTATTCCATCAGTTTTCCAGGGGGTGCTGAATAATTACAGAAAATGAACGTTTCCAAATTATTGTAATCATATGGAAAAATGAGGTCAATCATTTTTCCGTGGATGGAATCTGCTATAATAAAATGCGAAATCGGCAGCCCGGGCAGGGCCTGCGGAAGAGGAAGGATAAGGCTCATGAAGGATGAAGAGAAAATACTGCGGATACTCGGCCTGATCGCGATCGGCATGGCGGCATTTGGCCTGGCGCTGTTCATTTTCATCAGGACACCGCAGCAGAGGTACAGAAGGTGCCTTACGACCGGCCGCAAGTACCTGAATGAAATGAAGTACGACGAGGCTGTCAACATGTACAGGAAGGCGGTCAGCATCGAGCCCAAGCAGGAAAATGCATATATCGGTCTCGGGCAGACGTATACGTCGCAAGCTGATTCTCTGGCAAATGCAGGCAATTCGCAGGCGGCTGATATTACCGGTGCCTACGACAAGGCGGCCGATGCGTACCAGAAGGTGATCGATCTCGATCAGAAGAATACGGACGGCTACTACTATCAGGCGGAGGTCTACACGAAGGCCGGCGATGCCGTGAAGGATACGGACGCAGATCTCGCGGGCACGTATTACACGAAGGCAGTCAATGTGTATAAGCAGATCCAGACGCTCGACAATAATCAGGCGGTGACGAAGGAAATGACAATGCTCGTCGCGGCGGCCGCGACACCGACACCGACGGAGGCACCGGCGAAAGCAGTCAAGTACAGTATTGATGCGAATAATGAGGAAGACATCGGGACGTATGGCACGCTGACATATCCTGTCATCACAGTGACAGATTCCGATCATGCGGCTCTTGGCAAGGCACTTGGCGGTCTGACAGATCAGCTGGTAAAGATCGCAGAAGACAATCAGGATGAAGAGGGCGCTTACGATGAGACGATGACGGCCGAAGTCATGCGGAATGATGGAATTGTATTTTCTGTAGTAATTACAGATGAGCATACCTATGATCCGGATGAAAGCCATATCTATACATGGGGATTTAACTACGATGCTAAGACAGGAGAATTGCTGACGCTGGATGATGTCTTTATGAATCCGTCAACTTTGCTTGATTCGGTTGTACAGGAATTTGCTTCGTCAAACAAGTCAGTAAATAGTGCGGACTTGCTTAAGGAGTTAAAAACTACAAAACGTAACGTGTACGATTATCCGGCCTGGTGGTTGTCTGATCAAAGCTTCGTTATGAATACAGAAAACGACAATGTCGGAACTGGTAAAGGAACAAATCTTCCTCTCTCATACAGTAAGTACAGTGCTCTCTTCAAATCCAAATACCTTCCGTCGGATAATTCTATAGATTCGGACATAGCTTCCGCTTCCGATTCATCCTCGACGGCGACCGATGTGGATTATGATGCATTAATAAAACAGTGCTTTGATGATGCAATTCAAAGACAAATCAATGATGGAGATGGAAGAGCTTCGAGACAGGATTCATCAAGCGCTTTATTCGACTTCACTGGGGATGGGACGGATGACGTTATTATTTTCACAGGCTCATATGAGACGGCAAGGGCAGCTTACTGTTATGTCTGTGATACTGGAACGCCGGTTTTTGCGGACGAACCATTTAGCATGCGACATGGTGGTTTGTCTGGATACAAGAACGATCTGATTGTCAGTCGCGCTGATGCATACGGATGGTATGTCGATCGCTATACCTGGAACGGGAAAAACTTTACGGATACGGAGTTGGGCAGTGATACTGATCCAGATACAGAAAAGAGTCTTGCAGACCTGATAGGTGTAGATGATTCTCAAATCGTGTACATCGGTCATTAAGACACATATTTCCCAAATTGTGTACATTGGCCATTAAGATATATATTGGAATTGAAGATCTGGCGAAGGATGATGCAAATGAAAAAGAATAACAAGCACACGATTCCCACTCTGGCTGTTCTGGCAATCATACTGACGGCCGCGGCGTGTCTCCTTGCGGTGTACCTGCATTTGCCGGCGCAGCGGTACAAGAGTGCGCTGACGCTGGGTAAGAAGTATCTGAATGAAATGAACTTTGACGAGGCAGAGCTGACATTCAAGAAGGCCATCGCGATTGAACCGAAGCAGTCGGACGGCTATATCGGTCTTGCAGAGACGTACACCGCAGGTGGGGATCACACCCGGACGTCGGATCCGGCGGCGTCTCTGGCCTACTATAAGAAGGCTGAGAAAGTCTATCAGAAGCTGAAGGAGCTCGGCTACGATGAGAAGACGATCAGGCAGTGGATTGCCGATATGCAGAATAATATCGATGAGATGAACGCGATCGTCAATCCGACACCGACGCCGACCCCAACACCTACGCCTACTCCGAGTCCGACGCCATCGCCTACGCCAAGTCCGAGTCCGACGCCGACGCTGGAGACGAAGGGGAACATTCCGGCGGGAACAGATCTGTCAACGTATCTATACTCTGATATCTATACATTTGCTGACACAGCCGGCGACATGCAGTCCGTCAGTCCGGACGGCGGGTTTCAGCCGGCATATAAGGATGATTGTCTATATGTTGCGGCGTTTGGTCATACAAGAGAAGATATCAGTAATATTGTGATTCAGGCTCCATGTGCTTACAATATTTTTGGAATTACCGTAGGCATGAATCTGGAGGACGCGATCAACTTGGCAAATGGTCTGGATGGATATGAACTCAATGAACAGGATGATTCACATGTGCTATTTTGGAAAGGCTATGGACAGGGGACATATGGAGGAGAGTATTTGCGTTTGGATATATCCGGACAGTATGTCAGCAAGATCTCATATAGTTTTTGGTTTACATAAATAAGCACACAAATGGAAAGGATATAAAATATAACTCTGAGCAATTTGCAAGTCGGGTTTTTGACACAAATAACAGAAGGGAGTCCCCTTATGATCATCCAACCAACTTCATTTTCCCTCCGTGACGGCCGCATTCTTCTGGTCCGCTCCCCGGAAGCGGTTGACGCGGAGGCTATGTGCGCGTATCTCCTGGCAACTGCTGAGGAGACGCATTTTCTGGTTCGTTATCCGGAGGAGACGAGCATGGACCTGGAAGAAGAGGCACATTTCCTGCAGGCAATCGCCGAGTCGGAAAGCAATTTTATGATTGCTGCATTTGACGGGCATAAGGTCGCCGGAAATGTGGCTGTATCCAGAATATCGGCCCGGTACAAAATGGCGCACAGGGCGGAACTTGGCATTGCAATCCGGAAGGAGTACTGGCACGAGGGAATCGGACAGTGGCTGATGAAAGCAGCGATCACGGAGGCGCGCAGGGTAGGATACGAACAGCTTGAGCTCGGTGTATTCGCTGATAATGCGCGGGCGATCACACTTTATGAGAAGCTGGGATTTTCAGAATACGGCCGGGTACCGCGCGCCTTCCGCCTGAAAGACGGAACCTATATCGATGAAGTGCTGATGAGCCTGCAGTTGGGATAGAGCAGGCGGCCAACAAAGCTATTGGCGTATCTTTCTATCTGTGTTATATTATAAGTGAGCAAGAGCTTGCCGATCATAACGGCTAGAATATTATGAACGTGTATGTTATGCCTCCGAAAACGACGGGGTGCTTCGGCGTAGAATATCGTTTACGTGTATGGTTGGAAGCCTGTCTTTAGACAGGCTTCCGATTTTTCTAAAAAAGGATTGCCCTAAAATGAAGGTTGTCACAATCAATCGATTGCTATTGCAAAAATTTCAGCAAGACCCAGAAGTCCTTCGGAAAACGGCACGACCGTGCGTTTTGGTTGTGCGTTTAAAATATAAAGGACATAAGCGATCTTTTGCGATACCGATGCGATCTAATATTTCTGCGCGGACACCGCGAAATCAATATTTTGCGCTTCCGACACGATCCACCACGCGACCCGGAAATCATCACGGGTTGCTGGCTGTCGCATCCCATTTTCTACAGACCTGGATCTTTTGATTTCCATTTTAGATTCTTTGTCTTAATATGATAAGCTCCAAGATGAGGCACCAAGTCGATAATGATTATTATCGGCTTGGCGTTTTTCTTACGCTCTTGGCGCATGCATCGCAAAGCGGTATAATAAATCCATTATATTGATGTTCGGGACTATATATTTACGAATGGGGAAGGGAAAATGAAGTTTAGATTTAGTAAGTCCTTGTACAGCAGAAGAGCTCTGCTAAATGCGGCTTATCGTTTCACAGACAGAGCATATATTCATCTGGATGCGGATGAGACGAGCTATCTGGCAGATGTTCAGATGAAGCCGGAAGCTGAGCCTTTTGATGAACGTGAATTTGAAAATGCAATGCTTGCAGAGATGGTACGGATCAATGTGTCTGATAGCACAAAGGAAATCCGCCAAATAATTCTGGCAAGGTCTTTGTCCTCTACGCTGATTGATCAGGATCTCAAGAGTACGGCAGTTTCTGCTTCGGAGGAAGAAACGTCTGATAAGAATGAGACTGATGAACAGGAAGCACTGGATAAGATTTTGAAGAATTGGTTTGATGAAAATGAAAACACTGTGGTTGAATAGGGAAATTTACACAGAGGCTTCGGTTAGAAAAGCGCTTGAGGCATATGCGGATTATTCTGATATAGCAGTCGTTTCTTTGGAGAACAACTGGCAGTTGATTTTCCATAATAGTCGTTATGGTGATGAACTGACTGCAAAGGAGTTTGAGAATTATCTGATTGATGCGGTTCATGCAGAGGGAAAGAGATTGGTTTGATTACAATATTACAAGTTATACTTCTGGTATCTGTTGGCGTGGCAGCGTCGATTTCCGATCTAAAAAATGGAAAAATCTCTAACAGACTGATTCTGGCAGGAAGCCTGACTAGTATTATTCTAGATGCATTTTATTATGGCCTTTATGACAGGAGCGCGTTCGGAAGCTTTGCGTGGAATGCCGCTCTTGTTATTGCAGTTGCGCTTGTTTTGTATGGATGTCATGTCTGGGCAGGCGGAGACTGCAAGCTGATGATCTTTCTGGCATTTTCTGTTCCGTATGAAATGTACTGGGAGGTAAACGGAAGCAGGCTTACTCTGATGCTGCTTTACGTTGCACAGTTCTTCCTGGCCTTTCTGTATATCATGGTTGATACGGTCAGACAAATGCGCACTCAGGTTCGACAGGCACAAATTAAAGCAATCGGAAAGAGCCTTGTCAGGCAGATTGTCAGTTATCTGCGCATGCTTGTGTACCTTTGGGCTTTTTCACAGCTCTATATGGTATTTGTGAATCCGAGGATTCCTGAGCACAATTTTGTGATTTTTTTCTCTGCAAGTATGGCTTTCGCGCTGGCTCTCAGGTATTTTCCGTATTTTGATAATACAGTGCTTCTGGTTATGCTGATTGCATTTGACGTAATAATGACGAGCATGACGGGGTATATCGCGATCGGTACGAGAATTCGTAATTATGTTTTGATTGTCCTGTTTATGCTGATTCAGGACTTTGCGAATTTATACAATTACCAGCAGATACCGACAGAACAGGCGGCAAAGGGGATGGTTTTGTCGAGAGCGCAATCGATTCAGTTTCAGCAGTCAAGAGTGAATGGTCTTCCTGGAATATCGGATGAGACGTTGAAATCCAGAATCACTAGAGAGGAAGCGGCCAGCATCCACCGGTGGAAGAATTCAAAAATGGGCAGGAGCCAGATTACAATCGTGAGGAAAATTCCGTTTGCTCTGTTTATGACGATCGGAACGGTGATATACATGGTGACGGGGAGAGTATTCTGATGATAGGCAAACTGCGTGATTATAATCTGGGCGACAGGATTTATTCATTTTCGAACACCGAAAAATCGAAAGAGTATCTTGTAGATAATGACCTTGAGTTTTTGAATGCGGTAAATGGGAAGGTGCACCTTTCAACAGGAGAACAATTTGAAGCTGTGCGGGTCGGCGGTGCAGACATAGAAAATTGCCATGATTGTGATGTCCTTTATCTGGATCGTCGGGGCGGTATACATCTGCTATATTCGGAGAGTAGCAGAGATAATGCAATTGTTCTGACATCTGCCTGTAATTCCAACTGTGTAATGTGTCCTGTTCCGGAGCAGATCCGGAGAAACAATGAACAAATGGATATTGCTCTTCTGAGAGAAGAAGTCCGGCACATTCCGAAGACGGCGGAACATATTACAATTACAGGCGGAGAGCCGTTTCTGTATGGCCCGGATATCTTTTCATTGTTCCAATGCTTGAAGGAAAACCTGAACTGCACGCAATACCTTCTGCTGACAAATGGCAGGGTGTTTGCATATGAAACTGTGCTGCAAAAGTATCTTGAGGCGGCACCGGCATATACGCTGATCGGTATTCCTTTGCATGGAAATGACGCGGAGACGCATGATGCGGTTACGCAAGCGAAGGGCAGCTTTGAAGAGACATGTGTCGGTATTCGAAATCTTCTGAGTGCGCATCAGTCTGTCGAAATTAGAATAGTCGTGAGTCGGCTCAATGCAGATTTCATTAGCAGAATCGCCGAGCTTATTGCAAATGAATTTCCGACTGTTGAGGTTGTGCGTATTATGGGTCTTGAGATGACGGGAAATGCATTTATTCGGAGAGACCGTGTGTGGCTTTCATATCCGGAGGCCTTTCGGGCGTCGGAGGAGGCAATCAAAACGTTGATTCGTGCGGGAATTGATGTGAAGCTGTATAATTTTCCGCTTTGTGCAGTCCCAGCGCAATATCATTTCCTATGTGCCAGAAGTATTTCGTCTTATAAAATACGTTTTTCCCCGAAGTGTGCTGCGTGCAGGCTGAAGGACGCGTGCGGAGGAATATTTGCAAGTGCGTTGAAATTAGCGGAACCGGATATAAAGCCGTGGAGTTGATATGAGAAACTATTATAATTTTCGTGCCTTCGGGAAGAGGGTTCTTATTACAAATGATTTCGGGAGATATCTGTGGCTGACCCGGGAGGAATTTATACTTTTTACGGAAGATCGATACCGGGAAAATAAAGAGCTGACTGAGAGACTTGAGAAGGGAATGTTTGTGTCGGAGCTTTCGCCTGAAGCATTTGCGGACCAGGTGGCCGGAGCTATGGCAGACAGCAGAAATTATTTGTTTCAGGGAACGGGTCTTCATATCTTTGTTGTGACTTCAGCATGTAATCAGGATTGCATCTACTGTCAGGCACATCAGGATGCGGAGCACTTTAGACAGATGGAATGGCAGAATGCACAGCGGGCCCTTGCTCTCGCAATGCAGTCGCCGAATCCTGAACTTAGCATAGAGTTTCAGGGCGGCGAACCACTGACGGCTTTTGATCTTGTAAAAAGGATGATCTGTTATGCAGAAGAGCATGCAGGAAGAAAAAAGCTTCGGTTTTCGATAGCCACCAATCTGACACTGCTGACGGAAGAGATGCTTTCATTTTTCAGAGAACATGGAATCGGTTTGTCGACATCGTTGGATGGTCCGGAAGAGCTTCATGACAGGAATCGGCCGTTTCTGGCTAGTGGTGGGACATATCAGAAGGTTACAGCAAATCTGCGGCGTGCGCAACAGGCCGGCGTACCATGCGGGGCACTGATGACGACCACGCGATTCAGCTTTCCATACGCAGAGGCGATTGCCGAAGAGTATAAGAAGAATGGGCTGCATATGATATCGGTAAGACCACTGACACCGCTCGGAAGTGCAGCATCGACATGGACAAAAATCGGATATTCCGCTGAAGAATTCGTTGAATTTTATCGTCGGGTATTTTATGCCATCCTGAAGATAAATCGAGAAGGTTATCTGCTGAGGGAAGGCATGGCATCGATCTTTCTTCATAAGATCCTTGGTGGCTATGCGGAGAATTTTATGGAATTGCGGTCACCGTGTGGGGCCTGTGTGGGGCAGATTGCCTATGATTTCGACGGCGATGTGTATTCTTGCGATGAAGGCAGAATGCTGGCTGCTATGGGCGACAAAACGTTTCAGATTGGAAATGTCCGGACAGACGATTACAACAGTCTGATGGAATCATCGGTATGCAGGACGATGCTTTCTGCCAGTATTCTTGAATCACTTCCGTCATGTTCTTTCTGTGTCTATCAGCCGTATTGTGGTGTTTGTCCGGTTGTTAATTATTCTTTGTACAGAGACCTTTATGAAACGGAACCAGAACAATACAGGTGTCGGATTAATAAAGGAATGCTGGATCTCATTTTTCATGTATTGCAGAATCCTGAAAATGAAAAAATCCTGAGGAGGTGGATTTCATAATGACTCCAAGAAGAAAAACGATTACTGGAATTGCAGTGGCGCTGGCGGTTTCAGCCTGGCTGACCGGGTCAGCGACTGGAGCATTCACCCGTGCTAACAATACGATAGAGAATGCAGTGTTTCATAAAGTAATTACGGCGAACGGAACGTATGAAGGTGACTTAAAGGATGGTATGTTTCAGGGCAACGGAGTCTTTACGTATGCAACCGGAGACACAATTACCGGTATATGGGCAGATGGCGAGTTGTCTGGCGACGGGAACGGTAAATATTCAGGAAAAGGCACCTATAAGGGTCAGTATAAGGATGAAAAACGTTCGGGACAAGGTGTCATGACATATGAGAATGGAGATACATATGATGGCGAATGGGCAGATGATCAGTATTCCGGACAGGGGACATATACATGGAAAAATGGAAATATCTACAGCGGAGAGTGGCATGATGGACAGTTTAACGGGAAAGGAACTTATACATATGCCAAGACAGGAAGTTTTACAGGTACATTCAAGGATTCAAAACGGGTAAAGGGCAAATTCACTTGGAATGATGGGACTGTATACGACGGAACCTGGGATGGCGATCAGATGAAGAAGGGGACGCTTACATACAAAGACGGGAGCGAGTTGAAGGGTACGTTTCAGAACAATCAATTTGACAGCGGATCGTACCGGATCAAAACAACGATTGCATCGTATAACATCCAGTATAAAGACAAACAGCCTGTATCAGCTGAGATTCTGTACGCAGATGGATCTTCCTACCGTGGTGGATATTCCGGAGACAGCTTTAGCGGAAGCGCTGAGATTACATACAGCAACGGTGATTCCTATCATGGAAACCTGGCTAATGGAAAAAAAGCAGGTGAGGGCACATATATATGGGCTGACGGGTCCTCTTACTCAGGAGGATGGGCCGGTGACCAGATGTCCGGACAGGGAACCTATGTATATGCCGGGGATTCCGGCGCATCCCTCAGTGGTACATTTGTTAATGGAGTTCCCAATGGAAACTGTACATATGTAACACAATCGGGTAGTCATGCAACACAGTGGCATGATGGAACCTGCACAGCCGTAAACTGGTAATGATTTGAGGGTAAGGAAAAAGGTATGAGTGAGAAACCGAAGTTTCCGGAATTTGCAAAGAAGATTACGGATTTCCTCGAAGACGAGGACGGAAATATAACAAGAAATAAGCTGGTAACCATTGGGACAATGATTATGCTGATGAGCATCATGTACAGCCGGGATGTATTTGCAGGACACTCCTCTCATGTCAGTCACAGCAGCCATCAGTCGGGTAGCGGAGGAGGTGGAGGTTACCACTCCTCTCATGTTAGTCATGAAAGTCATGAGTCACATCAAAGTTATTCTACAGACGACGGAGGCGGAGCAACCGGCGGATATGTGGAACCTGAGACACCTGTAGCACCTGCACAGCCGACGGCAACACCTGCACCAACTGCAACGCCGACACCATCTCCGACGCCGACACCATCCCCAACGCCGACACCGTCTCCGACGCCAACTCCGTCTCCGACACCGGTTGTTGCGTTTCATGCACAATCGACAGCCAGTATGCCGAATATGACGTTGCCATCGGGTGAAAATGCGAATATTCCTTCTGCACCGGTTATGCCGGTTACATTTGACGGAACTAAGAAGTAAACTGCCGAAGATTGAAGCAGTGACAGGGGAGGATTCATTTTGAAATTAATAAAAATGAAGTGCCCGAATTGCGGAGCAGAACTTGATGTGGACGCAGATCAGAAGATGGCTGTCTGTGAGTATTGTGACACTAAATTCCTGATAGAGGATGATCAGAAGGTTCTGAGCAATGCGGAAGAAAGCGATGATAAAGCAACATCTGTACGGAAAGGGAAAAAGAAGTTTGCCCGATTAGGACGTGGCCTTGGTACGTGCTGTCTGGTTTTTGTGTGGATTATATTTTTCCCGATTGCATTTACAGTATGGGCGGTTCGGAACAAAGATATGAAAAAACCGCTTAAAATTGCTCTGGTCACAGGAGTCTGGATTCTGTTTATCGCGCTTTTCGGAGCAGGTAGCGGAAGCACTGCTTCTAGCAATTCTAAAACGGATAGTATGGAATTGGCTGTTACGGAGAGTACGACGAATGCAGAATCAGAAACAGATTCGATAGAGGAGAGTGCAGACTCAGAGGTTTTGCAGATGGTGTTTTCAAAGCTGTCTGCAACCGTGACAACTGAGGATATTCAAAATTTAGCTTCTTCGAATGGATTAAAATATACGCAGCAGGAACTGGGCGGCAATCCACAGCAGACAGTGTACAAACTGGCCTTAAGCGATGGAGTAGCTGCTCAGAAATATGCTGACATCGGAGATTATCTGGAGGTAACATTCAATAAAGATGACGGCAGCCTAATGTTTGCGGAGTATTACTGTAGCATGAAGGGGAGCGAAGCGCTTTTTTATCAATATGGTGTTTACGGAAACTTTAATTTTTCGACTGGAAGTTACAGCGGATATTACTATCACTCTGATTCCGATACATCTAATGATGGGATAACGCTAAAGCTTGAGAATGGGAACAGCGTGCAGACTTCGTACATACCCTGTGGCGACGCCGAGGAGGCAATCCGCGGAGCCCTTTCCTCTCAATGATGCTCCCCGGGCAGTTCATTTTTCATCAGATGCGGGGCATGCCGGTGGCAGAGTCTCACGCATGTCCCGCAACCGGTGCATTTGGATGGGTCGACGAGGGCGTGCCAGTTTTTCTGCAT
>Ga0256406_1003810_pt1 | contig 18144 bp, 14 predicted proteins | sample RumenRJG_03DNA_FD_185986 | JGI IMG/M metagenome (GOLD analysis project Ga0256406, IMG submission 185986) | Bovine rumen microbial communities from Lethbridge, Alberta, Canada - RJG_03 | ecosystem: Host-associated > Mammals > Digestive system > Stomach > Rumen | place: Canada: Alberta | collected...
ATCGGGCTCGTGATGTATCTCTTGCTGCTCGTGTTTCATTGATGGCATAAAAAATGACCGCAGATGCGATGTGTGAGTCGCATCTGCGGTCATTTTTGGTAGTAGATACTATTTGCCTGACGGCAAATGGCAAAAATATCCCTAAGCGCTTAAGCAGACGCTTGGCGCTTTAGCGCCTAGCGGTCGCTTATGCAAAGCAAAGCGCCAAGGGCTATCTTTAGATTCCCATCTCGATGTTCTTGATGGTCTTCGTGATGTGTTCGAGCTGGCCTGCTGCTGCTTCGTTGATGCGTTCGAGGGACTGGATGGAGTCGGTCGAGTTCTGGATGTGACGGATGCCTTCGGAGAGGGTCTTGTGGAGGTCGGTCATCTGGCCTTTGAAGTTCTCGTCGAAGTCGCTGACCTTGTCTTCGAACGTCTGGTTGGCGGCGAGGATGCCGTCGATTTCCTTGACGTCGCGCAGGAGCACCTGGATGGCTTCGTCAGATGTCTGGAGGCTCGTCTGCGTGTTTTCGGAGAGCTTGCGGACTTCCTGTGCGACGACGGAGAACCCGCGGCCGGCTTCGCCTGCGCGCGCGGCCTCGATGGCGGCGTTGAGTGCGAGGAGGTTTGTCTGAGCGGCAATCTCGTTGATCATCTTCATGACGCCGTCGATTTTCTGCGTGCTCTTCGAGAGCATGTCGAGCTTCGGCGTGATTTCGTGATTGCGGTTGATGAGCTGGGTGAAGAGCTCGCCCTGTTCGTCGACGCCGGACGAGACCTGCTGGATGGAGTCCTTGATGACTTTGACGTCGTCCGACATCGCGCGAATCGTCCGGACGATGGACGGCATCTTTGCCTGGTAGTCCTGGAACATCGCAATCAGCGTGTCTTTGAGCTTTTCCGCGTGCTCCTGGCGGTGGATGACGCGCTGGAGGAAGAACGCGCGGCAGTTCGCGTAATGGCTTGCGAATTCGTCAATGTAAGCATCGCGGAAGGTTGTCCCATGCGGCGTATGATAGAACATGATGGCCGTCAGCGTCTCATTGACGTGCAGGCCAGCAACTTCGCCAAAGCTCGAGAAGCCGGCGATGGGGACGTTCTGGAACGCCGAGAGGCTCGGGATTTCGTTCGGGTAGCCGAGGCGGCGCAGGATGCAGTCGTTGAGGATGCCGCCGATGGGCTCAGGCTTTTCTTGGCTGAATTTGGAAACCGCAGGCGAGAGCGTGCTCGCGAGCGGCGTGCGGCGCAGCAGGTAGAGCGTTTCGCCCGTGACGACGTCGCAGAAGAAGTTGACGCGGTCATTGGCCTCGTCGATGTCCGAAATCGTGCGGATAAAGTTCTCGCCTGCAACATCGGTTGCGAACGTGTAGTCCTTGAGCTTTTCCTCGAGTTCGGCCGTCGTCGAGGCGCCGAGCTCGTTCTTGAGCGCGGTGATGAAGGAGATTGGCTGGCCGTCCGAGCCTTTGACCGTGCGGATGTAGCGCAGCGCCGTGTTCGCGCCGAGGATGTGGAACGACGTGCCCGTGCGCTCGACGGCCTGCGTCTTGAGGATGCCATAGCGGTAGTCATGCGTGAGGCGCACGACCGTGACAACGGCCTGGTTCTCGACCGTTTGCTCGCCGTCGTAGATGTACGTGTGCTGGAAATCGAGCTTGCCGCCTGCGCTGCCGCCGATGAACGGGCAGGGGAAGAGGCCGGATTCATAGAGGCCCTGCAGCACGAACGTCTCGCAGTTCGAGAGGCCGTCAACGTAGATGAGTGCGAACGTGTGGTTCACGCTGATGCGGAACGGCGGCTTGTGCTTGCGGATTTCGGAGGCGATGACTTCCGTGCGCTCGGCGACGCTCATCTCGACGCGGCCTTCACGCAGGTCGTCGTTCGGCAGGGGGATGCTCATCGTATAGACATCCTCAATCATGCGGCGCGAGAACGTTTCGAGCAGCACCATGCTGCGGCCGTCGGTATCGCTCGCTTCCTGATAGAGCGGGCGTTTGGCGGTATGGCAGAGCTCGCCCGCCGTCGTGAGCAGGATGAGCTTTGCGTTCGCGGGCAGTGCGGGCTTGATTTTCGAGGCGACTGTGTCAAGCGAGAGGTCGGGCGAGATGAAGCCGAGCACGAGCGCGGCGCCATCAGCCACGTCCGTTGCCTGCTTGACGCGGGCCGTGTCGAGTTCGCCCGAGCCGAGGTAGGAGACGGTGATGTCTTTCTTCGTGCTGGCCTGCGGTGCGGGAGCTGTCGGCGTCGGAGCAGCCTCTGCGCGCTTCATGACGAGTGGCTGTCTCTTCTTTGAAAAAATGGAGAACATCTTTTCTTCACATCCTTTGATTGATGACAATTCTTTTACAATGGGCGATTTCCCAAAAGCCCCGTTTTTTCCTTTCTCTTTTTATATTCTCTCATTATTCCGAAATCCCTGCCGTCAAATGGATTTTGGATAGATTTTATGCATGATTTGGGAGAAAATATTGGAAGGCCGACGGGATGCTGTAAGTGCTCGAAAGCTCCGCAGGCGTCGCCCAGAGAAGCGCATCGCCATGTTCTGCGACGCCCGTCGCTGGCGCGAGCGTGACTTCGTAGGCGATTATGTCCCATTCGACATGGCTGAAAACGTGGCGGGCGGGCGCGAGGCGGCGGACATGATGGACGGGATAGTCGGCGTCGAAAAGTGCACGGCGCACATCGGCGGCTTTGCAGTGGCCCGGCAGATGCGGAAGTTCGTAGAGGCCCGCGAGCAGTCCCTTCTTCGGCCTCTGGCGCAGCGCGAGGCGGCCGGTTTCTTCGTCGATGAGGCGCAGCACGGTCATCTGCTCGATGCGCCGCGCTTTTTTTGCGGCTTTCTTCGGAAAATCGGCGGTGCAATCTTCCTTGCAGGCAAGGCAGAACGCGGCAAGCGGGCAGGCGTCGCAGTGCGGGGCACCATTTGGCACGCAGACCGTCGCGCCGAGCTCCATGAGCGCCTGATTCAGCGTCGCTGAGACAGGGCCTTCCTCGTAAATCGGCCGCAGCGCATTTTCGACAGCGCGTTTCGTCACGTCCTTGAGCACGTCGCCATCGAAGAGCGTGAGCCGCGTCACGACGCGCAGCACGTTGCCATCGACGGCGGGCGCTGGATGGTGGCCCGCAATCGAGCTGATGGCTCCTGCCGTGTAGCGCCCGATGCCCGGGAGCTTCAGCAGCGTCTCGAAGTCGAGCGGCATGACGCCGCCGTATTCCGCCACGATGACCTGGGCGGCCTTCTTGAGATTGCGCGCGCGGCTGTAGTATCCGAGCCCCTGCCAGAGCTTCATGAGCTCGTCGTCAGGGCAGGATGCGAGTGCGGCGATGTCGGGGAGCGTCTTGAGGAAGCGCTCGAAATACGGCAGCACGGCCGCGACACGCGTCTGTTGCAGCATGATTTCCGAAATCCAGACGCGGTACGGCGTCGGCTCTTCGCGCCACGGCAGCACGCGCGCGACGGTCGGGTACCAGGCGAGCAGCGGCGTTTTGAGCTGGAGCAGGGCATCCTCATGCGGGACGGCGATGGAGGGGCGAGTTGTTTTCTTTTTTGCGTTCATCGATGGACAGAGTGTTCCTTTCTTTTGCAAAATGATTGCCTTTATTCTACCATATGGAAAGAACATGCGCGATACCTTCACAAAACAAGCATGCATGGAGTATAATAAAGGAAATTTTTGCAAGACAGGAAACGGAAACATCAGGAGGACGCGTTATGGCGATGGTTCCAAAACTCAATACGACGCAGTTCGACGAGCAGCGGCCGTTCACGGTCGTTGCTCCTTTTGAACCCATGGGCGACCAGCCGCAGGCCATCGAGGAGCTCGCGGCGGGTGTCGAGGCGGGGCAGGAGGCGCAGGTGCTCCTCGGCGCGACGGGCACGGGCAAGACGTACACGATTGCGAAGGTCATCGAGAAGGTGCAGAAGCCGACGCTCGTCATCGCGCACAACAAGACGCTGGCCGCGCAGCTCGCGAGCGAGTTCAAGACGTTCTTCCCGCACAACTATGTCGGCTATTTCGTGAGCTACTATGATTTTTACCAGCCCGAGGCCTACATCGCTTCGACGGATACCTATATCGAAAAGGATGCATCCATCAACGACGAAATCGACGAGTTGCGCCACAGTGCGACGTGCTCGCTGTTCGAGCGGCGCGACTGCATCATCGTCGCGTCGGTCTCGTGCATCTATGGCCTCGGCTCGCCGGAAAGCTATCATGAAATGGTCGTGTCGCTGCACAAGGGGCAGACGGTCGAGCGCGATGCGATTCTCCGAAAGCTCGTCTCCATCCGCTATGAGCGCAACGACATCGCGTTCGAGCGCGGCAAGTTCCGCGTGCGCGGCGATGTCATCGAAGTGTTTCCGGCGGGCTACAACAGCCGCGCCGTGCGCATTGAGATGTTCGGCGACGAGATTGACCGCATCCTCGAGTTCGACACGACAACGGGTGAAATCTACGGCGAGCGCACGCACTCGATGATTTTTCCGGCCTCGCATTATGTCACGGCGCAGGATGATATGAAAATCGCGCAGCAGACGATTCGAGAAGAACTCGAGCAGCAGCTTGCGAAACTGCGCGGCGATGGCAAGATGCTCGAAGCACAGCGGCTCGAACAGCGCACGAACTACGATCTCGAAATGATGGAAGAAGTCGGCTACTGTTCGGGCATCGAGAACTATTCGCGTCATCTTACGCATCGCAAGGCGGGCGAGGCGCCGTATACGCTGCTCGATTATTTCCCCGAAGATTTCCTGATTGTCATGGACGAGAGCCATGTCACATTGCCGCAGCTGCACGCGATGTACGCTGGCGACCGCAGCCGCAAGGTCTCGCTCGTCGAGAATGGCTTCCGCCTGCCGTCAGCGTTCGACAACCGCCCATTGACATTTGAAGAATTTGCCGCGCGCATCAACCAGATCATCTTCGTCTCGGCAACGCCGGGCAAGTATGAGCTCGAACATGCGCAGCAGGTCGCGCAGCAGATTATCCGCCCGACAGGGCTCCTTGACCCGGAAATCGAGGTGCGGCCGCTCGATGGGCAGATTGACGACCTGCTCGGCGAAATCAAGAAGCGCATCGAAAAGAACGAGCGCGTGCTCGTGACGACGCTGACGAAGAAGATGGCCGAGCATCTGACGGACTATCTCAAAGAAGTCGGCATCCGTGTGCGCTACCTTCATTCCGACATCGCGACGATCGAGCGCGCGGAAATCATCCATGACCTGCGCGCGGGCGAGTTTGACGTGCTCGTGGGCATCAACCTTTTGCGCGAGGGTCTCGACATGCCGGAGGTCTCTCTGATTGCAATTCTCGACGCGGACAAGGAAGGCTTCTTGCGCTCGGACACGTCGCTGATCCAGATTATCGGCCGCGCCGCGCGAAATGCGAACGGCCATGTCATCATGTACGCCGACCGCATCACGGACTCCATGCAGCGCGCGATTGACGAGACGCAGCGCCGCCGCACGATCCAGCAGGATTACAACAAGGAGCACAGCATCACGCCGAAGACCATCGTCAAGCCCATCAAGCCGCTCATTGAGACGACGCTTGTCGCGGAGACGAAGGCGACGTATGGCACAGAGGGCGGCAAGAAGAAGCGCAAGCTCACGAAGAAGGACAAGGACAACCTCATCAAGACGCTGACACGCGAGATGCAGCAGGCGTCACGTGCGCTGGAATTTGAAAAAGCCGCCGAACTCCGTGACATGATTCTCGAGCTCGATGGCACGCTGCCGGGCGCGTCGGCCGAAAAAACGGTCAAACCGGCACGGACGGTAAAAGCAGCACATCGGCCGCGGGCGGCAAAGAAAGGATAACCCATGTCGGAAAACAACGTCATCAAAATCAAGGGTGCGCGCGCCCATAACCTCAAAAATATCAATCTCGAAATCCCGCGCGACAAGCTCGTCGTCGTGACGGGCCTCTCGGGCTCGGGCAAGTCGTCGCTGGCATTCGATACGATTTATGCCGAAGGACAGCGGCGCTATGTCGAATCGCTGTCGTCGTATGCGCGGCAGTTCCTCGGCCAGATGGACAAGCCGGACGTCGACAACATCGAGGGCCTGTCACCAGCCATCTCCATCGACCAGAAGACGACGAGCCACAACCCGCGCTCGACGGTCGGTACGGTCACGGAAATTTATGATTATCTGCGCCTGCTCTTTGCGCGCACGGGGCATCCGCACTGTCCGAAATGCGGCAAGCCCATCACGCAGCAGAGCGTTGATCAGATGGTTGACCAGATTACGGCGCTGCCAGAGCGCACGAAGCTGCTGCTGATGGCGCAGGTCGTCCGCGGCAAGAAGGGCGAGCACAAGAAAATCCTCGAGCACATCCGTCACGAAGGCTATGTGCGCGTGCGCATCGACGGCGAGGTCTACGACGTCAACGATACCATCCAGCTCGAAAAGAACAAGAAGCACACGATTGAGGTCGTCGTCGACCGCCTGATCGTGCGCGAAGGCATGGAGCAGCGCCTTGCCGATTCGCTCGAGACGGCGCTGAAGCTCGGCGAGGGCGTCGTCTACGTGCAGATTGTCGATGGCGAGCTCCTGATGTTCAGCGAGAATTTTGCCTGCGTCGACTGCGGCATCAGCCTGCCGGAAATCACGCCGCGCATGTTCTCGTTCAACAACCCATATGGTGCCTGCCCCGTCTGCACGGGCCTCGGCAGCCACATGGAGTTTGACGAAGCGCTCGTGCTGCCCGACCCGGCGTTGTCTGTCGGCGCGGGCGTCTTTGCGCCGCTTTCGAAGAATCCGCATTCGTATGCGATGTGCGTCATGACGTCATTGCTCGCGGCGCGCGGCTATACGACGGAGACGCCGTGGAACGAGCTCGACAAGACGACGCAGACCATGCTGCTGCACGGCTCGGGTGAGGAACGGTTCCGTTTCCACTACACGAATATGTTCGGTGAGTACAAGGAATACAACGTGCCGTTTGAGGGCGTTCTGCCGCTGCTCGAACGCCGCTACCATGAGACGGACAGCGACGAGATGCGCGAGTCGTATGAAAACTACATGACCGAGATTCCCTGCAAGGCCTGCCATGGCGCACGCCTGAAGCCCGAAACGCTGGCCGTGACATTTGGCGAGAAGAACATCTATGAAGTCACGCAGATGACAATCCGCGAGGCCGATGACTTCCTCATGGGCGTTCCGCTCACACAGCGCGAGCAGAAAATCGCGGGGCAGATTCTCAAGGAAATCCATGCACGCCTGACATTTTTGCTCAATGTCGGCCTCGATTATCTGACGCTTTCGCGCGCCGCGGGCACGCTCTCGGGCGGCGAGGCGCAGCGCATCCGCCTCGCGACGCAGATCGGCTCCGGTCTCCAGGGCGTGCTCTATGTGCTCGACGAGCCGAGCATCGGCCTGCACCAGCGCGACAACAACCGTCTGCTCGCGACGCTCAAGCATCTCCGCGACCTCGGCAATACGCTGATTGTTGTCGAACATGACGAGGACACGATGCTCGCGGCCGACCACATCATCGACATCGGGCCGGGCGCGGGTGCGAATGGCGGGCAGGTCGTCGCTCAGGGCACGGCACAGGAAATCATGCAGGTGCCGCAGTCCATCACGGGCGCGTATCTCTCGCGGCGCAAATTCATTCCCGTGCCGTCGCGCCGTCGTCCGGGGAACGGCAAGTTCCTCGAGGTCGTAGGCGCGGCCGAGAACAACCTCAAGAATCTGAGCGTCAAATTCCCGCTCGGCACTCTGACGCTCGTTACGGGCGTTTCGGGCTCGGGCAAATCGACGCTCGTCAATGAAATCCTCTACAAGGGCATCGCTTCGCGCCTCTATCATGCGAAAGGGAAGCCCGGCAAGCACAAGAAAATCAAGGGCCTCGAAAACATCGACAAGATTATCGACATCGACCAGCAGCCCATCGGCCGCACGCCGCGCTCGAATCCTGCGACGTACACGGGTGTCTTCGACGCCATCCGCGAGCTGTTCAGCCAGACGAGCGAGGCGAAGATGCGCGGCTACAAGGCCGGCCGTTTCAGCTTCAACGTCAAGGGCGGCCGCTGCGAAGCGTGCAAGGGCGACGGCATCCTCAAAATCGAGATGCATTTCCTGCCCGATGTCTACGTGCCATGCGAGGTCTGCAAGGGCGCGCGCTACAACCGCGAGACGCTCGAAGTCAAGTACAAGGGCAAGAACATCTCCGACGTGCTCGACATGACGATTGACGAGGCCGTTGCGTTCTTCCAGAACGTGCCGCGCATCGCACGCAAGCTCCAGGTCATCCAGGATGTCGGCCTCGGCTACATCAAGCTCGGTCAGCCTGCGACGACGCTCTCGGGCGGCGAGGCGCAGCGCGTCAAGCTCGCAACGGAGCTCTCGCGCCGCTCGACGGGCCGCACGCTCTACATCCTCGACGAGCCGACGACAGGCCTGCACGCCGCCGACATCCACAAACTCCTCGGCATCCTCCAGCGCCTCGTCGATGGCGGCGACACCGTCGTCGTCATCGAGCACAACCTCGACGTCATCAAGACGGCGGACTACATCATCGACCTCGGCCCCGAAGGCGGCAACGGCGGTGGCACGATTGTCGCGACGGGCCGCCCCGAGGACATCGTCAAAGTGCCGGAATCGTATACGGGGAAATTCCTGAAGCCGCTGCTTGAAGAGAAGCACTGACATTTTTCAAAACAGCACATGAAAAAAGGAACGGCCCGGAAGTTTCATCGCTTCCGGGCCGTTCCTCGTTCTCTTCATCGGTTGATGTTCTGATGCCTTGAGGACGCTTATTTCTTCAGCACCTCTTTGAGGATGTCCGTCATCGCCTGCTGCATCACGCGCATGACATCCTGCAGGACCGCATTGTAGAGATCGCCGCCATCCGTGACGCCGCGGCCGTTGGCCGTGATGAAGAACTTGTGGGGGTGCTCATTTGCTTTGTAAGCTTCGTTGAGCTTATCCTGCACGAGCTGCGTGAGTTCCTGATCCGTCATCTGTGTCACCTCTTTTCACATTTCATACTCCCTATTATACGACATGGGCGGCGAAATTTCCTTGTTTTTTTCTGCTGGACGGCTGAGAAAATTTGCGATTCTGGTGAAATTTCATTCTAACAGCCACGTAAAGGCGGTCTAATTCCCTCTGGTTATACTGCGAGTATGGAACCGTTGACAATGATGTACGGCGAAATAAAAAGGGAATCACAATGGAATGGAAGAAGAACGAAATACAAGAAGAGCCTGACAGATTGGCAGGGAAGTGAGAATCATGGTGAGTTCGCGAAGGAAACTCCTGCTCGGTATGGCACTCGGAGCCATTCTCCTGGGCGGCGGCATTTTCGGGTATGTCCATGCGCAGACGACGCAGGCACAGCAGCCGCCGAACCGGCTCGTCTGCGCTTCGGCGCGGCCGGGCGCTCCGATGCGCGAAGTCGGCCCAGCCGAGGCGGCCGAGCGCATCTCAGAAGCCTTCGGTGTCGACAAGGCCGAGGTGCAGAAAGCCATCGAAGCGAAGCGCGATTTCCGCGACATCGGGCGGGCGGCCATGCTCGCAAAGGTCAGCGGCAAATCGTTTGCCGAAGTGCTCGAGCTCAAGAAGACGGATAACACCTGGCGCGATGTCGAACGCGGAATTGGCGTGAAGCACGAGCAGATGAAAGAGGCGTTCTGCGAGATCGAGGCGCGTCATCTCTCAGAGCAGAGCGCCATCGACCAGGAGACGGCACTGCGTCTCGTCAAGGACGGCTATGAGGGCCACGACATCCGTGCAGCTGCCGTCCTGGCAAGGGAGTCGGGCAAGGATATCCAGTCCGTGCTCGATATGAAGAAAATCAACAACCATTGGCACGATGTCGCCGCAGCGCTCGGCGTCGATGCGCACGGCCTCCATCTCGACAGCGGTTATGGCCCGGCGATGCCAAGTGATGATTTTGATGGCGATGGCGATTTGTGACAAAAACTTTTCCGCGCAGGGGGTTGACAACGTTACATCTTCGTCGTATGATAGGAAACATCAAGTGAAAAGTTGTAAATCAGAGAACGGGAAAGAGTATCTTGAACCGCTGCTGCAAAGCGAGCTAGTGACCGGGTGACCGGAGGTGGGAAGACTGGCGAGCAGCATCAGGTGAATGGTCCCGTGAGAGTCCACCCAAAGGGCGCTGGAAAAACCAAGCGTACTGAGTAGGCTGGAACGGCTGCCTCCGTTATCGGGCTGGGGTATCAGGCAATCTGCCTTGTACCTGAGAAAAGGCGCATGCATGCGTGCGCGAAAGCTGGGTGGCACAGCGTATTTTCCGCCCCGGCAGGAAAGAAGTTTTCCTGTCGGGGCGTTTCGTATATCTGGAAAGAGTTTGGTAGAAAGAATCGAGGGATTTCATGAAAGCGAAGCTTTGCGGCATGAAGACGCTGGCCGCCGCGCAGGCGGCCGAGGCGGCAGGCGCGACATTCATCGGCTTCATCTTCTGGCCGAAGAGCCATCGATTTATCGCGCCAGAGCAGGCCGCAGCCATCGCGGCGAAGCTCCACCGCGTCAAGACGGTCGGCGTCTTCGTCGATGAAGCGCCCGAACGCGTCAACGCGATTGCCGCCGAGGTCGGGCTCGATTTCGTCCAGCTGCACGGCCACGAGGACGCGGCGTACGCTGCGGAAATCGAACGGCCCGTCATCAAGGCCTATCGCTATGGCGAGGGCTTTGACGCAAAAGCCGCTGCCACATTCCCGGCAGACTACATCCTGCTTGACAGCGGCACGGCGAAACTGCCGGGCGGCACGGGCCGGCGCTTCGCATGGCGCGAGGCCGCGCAAGCGGTCGATGAGGTGCCGGAGCTTCGGAGCAGGCTCCTCATCGCAGGCGGCGTGGCCGAGGACAATGTCGCAGAAATCGAATCCATCTTCCATCCCTTCGGCGTCGATGTATCGGGCAGCCTCGAAGTGGAGGGAGAGAAATCCATCGAGAAAATCGAGTCGTTCATGAAAGCCGTCAAGGCTTTGGACGCAGAACATAGAGAAGGAGCAGCATCATGAGAGATATTCTGGCGGAAATCGTAGAGCAGAAGAAAGACATCGTTGCACAGGCAAAGCGCGACCTGCCACTGGCAGAACTGAAGCGCAGCCTGAAGCCTGGCACGTTCCGCATGTCGGAGCGCTTTGCGCAGGAGCCGTGGAGCCTGATTGCCGAGTGCAAGCTCCAGTCCCCGGCGAAAGGCCGCCTGACGAAATCACATTCCGTCGTCGAGCTCGCTCACATCTATGAAGCGAATGGCGCGAGCATGCTTTCGGTGCACACCGACCCGCATTTCCTCGGCTGCAACGAGGATTTCCAGCGCGTCCGCGCCGAGGTCAAGATGCCGCTCTTACGCAAGGATTTCGTCATCGACGAATACCAGATTTACGAAGCGCGCATGCTCGGTGCCGATGCTATCCTGCTCATTGCGCGCATCCTGACGCCGGAGCAGCTCAAGCAGTATTTGTACCTGACCTGGAGCCTTGGCATGGATGCGCTCGTCGAGGTGCATGACCGCCGCGACATGGAGGCCGCGCTCGCGACGCCGGCCGAATTCATCGGCATCAACAACCGCAACCTCGTGAGCTTCACGACGCACATCCAACAGACGCTTGACCTCCTGCCATTCGCCGACCACAGCCGCACGCTGATCAGCGAGAGCGGCGTTTTCACGGAGCAGGACGCGCAGACGCTCTGCGATGCGGGCTGCGACGGTATCCTCGTCGGCGAGGGCCTCGTGCGGGCGGACGATGTCGCGGCAAAGACGCGGCTGTTCGCAAATATCGGCAAGCAGGCGAAAGCTACGGCATAATAGCATTTCCATTTCATCATTCAGATAAAGGAGCCATCATCTATGAATACCAAAGGTCGTTTCGGAAAATACGGCGGACAGTACGTGCCGGAAATCGTCATGCCGGCGCTCTACGAGTTGGAAGAGAATTATGCGAAATACAAGGATGATCCCGATTTCCAGAACGAGTTCCACACGTACCTGCGCGAGTATGCAGGCCGTCCGACGAATCTCTACTACGCGAAGAAGCTCACGGAACACTACGGCAAGGCGCGCATCTTCCTGAAGCGTGAAGACCTGCTGCACACGGGCGCGCACAAAATCAACAACGCGCTCGGCCAGGCGCTCCTCGCGAAGCGCATGGGCAAGAAGCGCATCGTCGCTGAGACGGGCGCTGGTCAGCATGGCGTTGCATCGGCGACGGTCGCCGCGCTGTTCGGCATGGAGTGCCATGTCTTCATGGGCGCCGTCGATGTCGAGCGCCAGAAGCTCAACGTGTTCCGCATGAAGCTCCTCGGTGCGAAGGTCATTCCGGTTCATTCCGGCACGGGTACGCTGAAAGATGCGACGAGCGAGGCCATCCGCTACTGGGCGACGAACATCACGGATACGCATTACATCATCGGTTCGGCTGTCGGCCCGCATCCGTATCCGACGATTGTGCGCGATTTTCAGAAAGTCATCGGCGAGGAAATCCGCGCGCAGGCCAAGGAAAAAATCGGCGGCCTGCCGGATTACGTCGTCGCCTGCGTCGGCGGCGGCAGCAACGCCATCGGCACGTTCTACGATTTCCGTAATGACAAGAGCGTGCAGAAAATCGGCGTCGAGGCGGGCGGCCGCGGCGAAAAAGAAGGCGACAACGCTAAGACGCTTTCGGGCACGGGCCAGCCGGGCATCCTGCACGGCGCATACAGCTATCTCCTGCAAGACCCGGACGGGCAGGTCGTCGAAGCCTACAGCATTTCGGCCGGTCTCGACTATCCGGGCGTCGGCCCCGAGCACTCGTTCTTCAAGGACACGGGCATCGCGAAATACGTCTCCGTGACGGATCAGGAAGCGCTCGATGCGTTCCAGCGCCTTTCGGAAATCGAGGGCATCATCCCGGCGATGGAGAGCTCGCATGCGCTTGCGTATCTCGAAAAGCTCATGCCCGAAACGACGAAAGGCCAGAGCGTCGTCGTCTGCCTCTCGGGCCGCGGCGACAAGGACGTGGCGATGGTCGCGAAAGCGCTCGGCCAGAACATCGAATAAATCGGAGGAATCATAGATATGACACGCTTGGAACAAAAAATGGCCGCACTGAAAGCAGCGGGCCGCAAAGGCATCTTCATCTATATCACGGCAGGCGCGCCGGACATCGAGACATCGAAACGCGCCATCCTCGAAGCGGAAAAGGCCGGTGCCGACGTCATCGAGCTCGGCCTGCCGTTCTCCGACCCGATGGCTGACGGCCCCGTCATCCAGGACGCCTCGGTCTGCGCGCTCCGCAACGGCATGACGACGAAGAAAGAGCTCGCCATCATGAAGGAGCTCCGCACCGAAACCGACATCCCCGTCATCGGCATGGGCTACATCAATGCGATGTATCACTATGGCTTTGAAAAATTCGTCACGGACTTCAAGGCCGCGGGCATGGACGGCATCATCGTGCCGGATGTGCCGCATGAAGAATCGGGCGAGATGCGCAAGATCTGCGCCGCGCATGACTTCCACCTCGCGGAATTCATCACGCCGGGCACGACGCCGGACCGCATGAAAGAAACCTGCGTCGGCGCAACGGGCTTCATTTATTGCGTTTCGAACAACGGCGTTACGGGTGTCAAGAAGATCGACTACAGCACGATTGGCCAGGTCTGCGAGAACGCCCGCAAATTCACAGATACGCCGCTCGCCGTCGGCTTCGGCATCGGCTCGCCGGAAGCTGCCGTCGAGGCCGCCGAGCACGCTGACGCCGTCATCGTCGGCAGCGCCGTCGTCGGGCGTCTGCTGAAAGGCCAGTTCGATGAAGCGATGACGTTCATCCACAGCCTGCGGACAGCACTTGACGAAAAATATAAGAACTGACAAGAATCTTGTCGTACCTATGATTGCGGAGCGTTCCTTATACAGTTGCCTCCCTCACAGAGGGAGGGGGACCGCGAAGCGGTGGTGGGAGTGGCGGAGGTAGGTTTCGGCAATTTATTCGATGGTAACTGCGAAGGTACATCTCCGCAGAGGACAATCTCGTAATATGTTTCGTCCTACCTTCGACACTCCTTCAGTCAGCTTCGCTGACAGCTCCCTCTGAGAGGGAGCCTTAGGTTGAGAGGGCCTTCTGCCATTCTTCAATCAGCATCTCCAGCCTCCACCGCGCATTTGCCGGACTGGTGGAAGGCATTTGCTTGATTGTCAAATCCTTTCGCGCCAGCAGCGCCTTGTTATACTGCTTGAAGCACTGAAACGACTTCCCGCCATTGCAGAGGATCGTCGTGATCCGCGGCCATTTCGCCAGAAACTTCGAGAAATCATTCCCGATTTCATCATGGATGGCCGAGTCGAGGCTGCCTTCCCGTTTGCAGCTCGCAATCGCGTCCCAGAGCGCGATGTGGTGCTCGCGCAGCATGCGCAGGCGGTCTTCGTAGACAGCGGGCGGCACGTCTTCGCCCGTGAGAATCTTCGTCATCATCGTCCAGAAGCGGTTCTGCGGGTGCGCGTAATATTGCTGCTCCGCAAGCGACTTCACGCTCGGCATCGAGCCAAGCACGAGCACGCGGCAGCCTTCATCGACGCTCGGCGGGAAGCCGATGCAATCATCGTTCATTTTCTTCACTCCATTTCGCAGTTTATCGTTCTTTCATCGTACCACAAAGGGAGGGAAACATCCATCATGGAACTCCTGCCAGACCTCGCAGCCTTTCAGAAACTCGCGGCCGAGCGCAACCTCATCGCTGTCTCGACCGAAATCAACATGGATCTCGACACGCCCGTTTCCATGTATTACAAGCTCGTCGGCGAGGAAAAAGGCTTCATGCTCGAATCCGTCGATACGACGCATCAGCAGTTCGGCCGCTTCTCGTTCCTCGGCGCCGAGCCGTTCTCGCGCATCCAAGTCTTCAAAAACAAGCTCATGGTGAAGGAGAACGACCTCATGAAGAGCCTCGACGGCGACCCCGTCGAGACCATCAAGCAATACATGAAGAAGTTCCGCCCCGCACTCGAAGACGCGAATCTGCCGCTTGCCAATGGCGGCCTCGTCGGCTACTTCAATTATGAAGTCGTCTCGACGTTCGACCGCGTGCGCGGCATGGAGATTGGCGACGAAGAACTCCTCGGCGAGTTCATGCTCTGCCGCATCCTCGTCGTCATTGACGCGCTCAAGAACAGCGCGCGCCTGATTTATCTTGCCGACCTGCGCGGACGCGAAGCGAGCGTCGAAGAAATCTATGAGGAAATCGAGAAGAAGATGGCGCACGTCAAGCGCCAGCTCGCCGCGCCCTATGTGCCGCATGACGACGATGCGCCGCAGCGCCGCGAAAAGCTCGACTTCCTCGCAAAATACGGCAAGGCGCCGACGGACTTCATCGCGGCCATCGAGAAAGCGAAAGAGCACATCTTCGCGGGCGACATCTTCCAGGTCGTGCCATCACGCCAGTTCCGCACGCACATCACGAAGCCCTGCTTCCATTTCTACCGCCGCCTGCGGCAGGTCAACCCGTCGCCGTACATGTTCTACATCAACTTCGGCAGCACGAAGCTCGTCGGCGCTTCGCCGGAGATGCTCGTCAAGGTCGCGGGCCGCGACATCTACACGTATCCGATTGCGGGCACGCGCCGCCGCGGTGCGACGCAGAAAGAAGACGCCGCGCTCGAAGCGAACCTCAAGCAGGACGTCAAGGAAGTGGCCGAGCACTCGATGCTCGTCGATCTCGCGCGCAACGACATCGGCCGCATCAGCGACGCGGGCACCGTGCGTGTGACGAAGCTGCGGCAGGTCGAGTATTTCAGCCATGTCATGCACATGGTCTCTGAGGTCACGGGCCGCCTGAAAGACGGCTTTACGCCGATGGACGTGCTCAAGGCCACATTCCCGGCCGGCACGGTCAGCGGCGCACCGAAGCTCCGCGCCATGGAAATCATTCATGACCTCGAGCCCGTCAAGCGCGGTACGTATTCCGGCACGGTCGGCTACATGGATTTCGCCGGCAACATGGACATGTGCATCACGCTCCGCACGATGCGCATCGAGCACGACGACACGGCCGTCATCCAGTCGGGCGCAGGCATCGTCGCGGACTCCGTGCCCGAGCGCGAATATCAGGAAATTTTGCAGAAATCGAAAGCGCTGTTTGAAGTCGTCGAGGAGGTGGAAAACGATGTTGTTGATTTTAGATAACTACGATTCTTTCACCTACAACGTCTTCCAGCTGCTCAGCGAGCTCGGCGCCGAGGTCGAAGTCATCCGCAACGATCAGACGACGGTCGAAGACATCCGCGCAAAGAAATACGATGCCATCGTCCTCTCGCCAGGCCCCGGCATCCCGAGCGATGCGGGCATCACGGAGCAGGTCATCCGCGAGCTCGGTGGCGAAGTGCCGATTCTTGGCATCTGCCTCGGCCATCAGGCCATCGGCGAAGTCTTCGGCGGCAAAGTCGTCCGTGCGGGCGAAATCGTCCACGGCAAGACCTCGCCGCTCCATCACAACGGCAAGGGCCTCTACGAAGGCATCCCGCAGAACGTCCCCATCGGCCGCTACCATTCCCTCGTCATCGACCGCGCGACGCTGCCAGACTGCCTCGAAGTCACAAGCGACCTTGCTGACGGCACGATTATGGGCGTCCGCCACAAAGCCAAGAACATCGAAGGCATCCAGTTCCATCCAGAATCGATTTTGACGCCGGATGGGAAGAAGATGATGGAGAACTTCCTCAAACATCTGTGAAATACGCGAAACAAATCCCGGGCTGTAAAATGTCCGGGATTTCGTGTAGAATGGAGAAAATGAAAGGGGAGGACTATTTCTTGAAAAAATGGATTTGCAAAGGCATGTTCATCGCTCTGTTGCTGGGATTTTTTTCGCTGCTGCCCGGCCGCGCTTCGGCGGAGGACATCTGGGTCTACCAAGGACCGGATGGGATGGATTATTATTTGATGCCGGAGACGCTCGAGTATACGGATCATTGGTATGCTGATGTGAAATTCGTGCGGGACGGCGAGATGAAGTTCCTTGCGCGGTTCCGTTTCGTGCCGACGGGCAATGTCGTCGATGACCGGGATGAAATCGCAGCCTATATGTGGTGGCGCTCGCAGAGCAAGTGGATTGAGATGGGGCGGTCGCCGGAGGACGCACTGGCGTCCGCGCTCTGGATGGATGGCATTTCGCCCATCATTTATGGGAGCGCGGAAGATGATGCTGGCGATAGTGATGGGGAATCGTATGACGAGTGACGTCTTTTCCTGAAATTTTGCGTCTGTTGCTCTCATGCGCTATAATAGAAAGCGACGCGCGGTTTTTCATCGCGCAAATGAAGCATGAGGGGAATGAGACGCACGGGATGAATTGCCGTCGGACAGATAGATATAAGAATCGATATTGGAAGTTTTTTTGCATGTTCGTGGCTGTGTTCGCGACTGTGGCCATCGTCATGGGGAGTTTTGCAGGCTGCGCGTCTGCGCGTTCTGCAAAGAATGAAGCGGAGAAGACGCAGGCCGCACAGGGCAAGGGGACGATTCTCTTCGTGCCGCATGATGACCGGCCGACGTCGCGCGAGCAGTCGGCCGAGGCCGTGGAAAAGCTCGGCTACACCGTCCTGATGCCGCCGAAGGAGATGCTCGGCGGTCTCGAAGAAGGGAAGCCTGACGAGCTCTGGCAGTGGGCTGCGTCACAGGCCGTCCGCGCGGATGCGGCGGTCGTGTCGACGGACTCGATCATCTACGGCGGCCTCGTGGCCTCGCGGAAGCATGAGCTCAGCGAAGAGGAACTTGCGGAGCGCGTCGGCCGCATCGAGAGCCTCAAAAAACTGAATCCGAAGATGAAGGTCTATGCATTTGGCTCGCTGATGCGCACGCCATCGTCGGGGCCTGCTTCGGGCGGCGAGGAACCGTCGTACTATCTGACGTATGGCTCGCAGATTTTCCGCAAGTCGGGCCTGCTCGACAAGAAGGATGCCAGCGGCCTGACACCCGCAGAGCAGCAGGAACTCCAATCACTTTCGAATGCTGTGCCGACGGGAGTCTGGGATGACTGGATGGGCCGCCGCGAGAAGAATTTCGTTGTGGACGAAAAACTCATCGATCTCGCGCGGCAGGGCCAGCTCGATTATTTCGTGCTTGGCAAAGACGATAATGCGCCGCTCTCGGCAACGCACATGGAGAGCCGCAAGCTTGCGGAGGATTCGGCCGATGTGCCGGACAGCCGCTTCC
>Ga0256406_1003811_pt1 | contig 18143 bp, 17 predicted proteins | sample RumenRJG_03DNA_FD_185986 | JGI IMG/M metagenome (GOLD analysis project Ga0256406, IMG submission 185986) | Bovine rumen microbial communities from Lethbridge, Alberta, Canada - RJG_03 | ecosystem: Host-associated > Mammals > Digestive system > Stomach > Rumen | place: Canada: Alberta | collected...
ACGACCCCAATCACCGTTCGACAAACCTCTGGTTCTAAGAGCGTTCATCGTAGCTATTAGGTTAGCAAACGTTTGATTGTAATTACCAGGATTATCACCAAAACGGTCCCATTGAGCCATTGAGTTTAAGGCTCCTGAGCCTGTCGAGTATATACGTTCAAGTATTTCGCTTTGGAAAGCACGTCGTATTGCAGCGTCTCCTTCTGTACCGCCGAAACCTCTTGCCCTGATACGTTGAGCCGCCATTTGAGCGAATTGAGGAGCACTTAATCCCAGGTCATAAATTGTAGTCCCAGAAGTGTTATCTGGGTTCATTATATCCATAGGATTAATTATCATATTCTCTCGACGTTGCGCTATGTTTGTACCGCCTGAAGTTAGGATAGCAAGGTCATTATAACCCATTTCTCTTTGGGCTTGACTTTGCATTAATTGTGCCATCTGAGCACGAGCAGCAAGCTGTTTATCGTCGCTATCAATAAAGTTATTCCAAAGTTCTCCTACAGCACTACCTAAACCACCGCCTAATGCTGCTCCTGCTGCAACACCGCCAGCTGTACCTATACCCCAACTTCCTAATGCTGCTCCAATGCCACCTATAACTCCACCAAGAACACTACCACCCATGGTAAAGTAAGCTGAATGATTACGCATACGTCGTTCTGCATCTTGCTGTAAAGCTGAATAGGGATTTCCTCCTGCTGCAGCGGTAAGAATATCTACATCTGTCCTCTGATTACCATAATAAATATCGGCTGCTTGATTAGCTATACGAGCAGCCTGCATTCCAACGACATATGGAGCCGAGCGTTGTATAAGTGCGAAAGGATTAATCTGCTGCTGTTGCGGATTTAAGGCTTCACCAAGTTCTCGCTGAATTTGGTTTGCCTGTGCCGCATATCGCCTTGCTTCTTCAGGTGACGCAGCCGTATCCCTATCGTACACGGCACGTGCGTAGCGTGCTCGCATTTGCCCAACAAAGCTATTTTCCGACTTATCACGTAGCTGATTATTTAGTTCTTCTAATGCTTGTGTAAGCCGTTCCTCAGCATGTTGCTTGTCAGCTTTTTCTCGTTGGTCAACCGCTTGATAGGCAGGGGCAAACTGTTGTTCTATTGCGTTACGTGCGTTACGGACTTGACGGTCAAAATTAGCGTTTATCTGGTTATGTAGTGCGTATGGAGCGGCAAGCAGCTGAGCCTGACGTTGTTTGTTAATTTCGTCAGTCTTAGCCTTTATTTCTTTATCACGTTCCTGGTCAATATCCGCACGTTGCCCGTTCCAGAAGTTACTTACCGAGTCGCCAAGTTGAGTTGACTTCTGCTGACGTATCGTATTCATTAGCGTCTGGAAGTTCTGCGTTCCAGGCACTAACATTGCCCCTCGTAGTGTTATTTCACGTCGAATATCTTCGACAAGGGAATTTGAAGGAGGGAGCGGTGCGGACGGAGGAGCTGCTTGCGATGTGCCCACAGAAGCATTTCCCGTTGTTCCCGTAGCGGACGGCTGAGGCTGAGGTGTAGGTTGAGGCGGTATAGTCGGTTGAGGCTGCTGTTGCGGCTGAGGATTAGGCTGACCACCCTGACTTGCTACTCCATCTACATGTACCGTTATATCTGCCATTATTTATCATCAAACTGTGAAAGGTCTAAGTTGTCGTAGTCTTCCTCTATCTGTTCTTGTGATAGCTGTATGACTTCCTTAGTATCTTTCTTGATACCTAACTTACGGTTTTCTCGTTCTTCACGTTCTTGCTCTGCTTTATTACGTTGCCGTTGTAATACTAATTCTTCCCTAAACTCAAACAGCATATCTATGAAGTTTGCTTGACGGTGCTGCGGGGAATTGAAAGGTACGTTATATTTTTTACGCCACCAATAGTCAACGGCAAAACGATGCCAAGAAGAAATATAGTCCTCAACATCGTTTTCAAGAGCATTGATTTCATTGTACGTCGTCTGATTTTTCATCTTCCGTCGGTTTCAATGTTGCTGTTTGTACTGCGTTCAGCGTACCTTCAAACCAAGGACGGATTTGTTTAACATATACGTCGACAAACTGCTGCATACGTTCTACGTCGAGCGCAGCATAGTCCTTTATGTCGTAGTATTGTCCTACTTCGGGTGCAACGGTCTGGAAAAATGCGATAGTGTCTATCATATCCAAAGCCATATAAACGTTACGAACCCCCGTGGCAACCATCTGTCCATAGCGATTGCCGCTTAAAGCTACTTTAAGACTCTCTAAGTCAATAACTTGCCCGACGTTGGGAAACTTAATAATGAAAGTCTTCTTTCCGATTGAAATTTTCTTAGTCTTTTCTAACATAATTTTTACTGTTTAAACTGAAAACGGTTGCAGCGGAACTTTCGGCGTTCCAACTACAACCGTTTATAATTGTAAATTGTGGTATAGTTACAAATTGTAGAGTATTGGTTCCAAGTACTCAAACTCCGTATCTCTGCCGCTGACCTGTCCTTCCTGAAGGTCAAAACCCTCACGGGAAGCAAATGCGCCAGTTACCTTAGCAAAAGTCTCGTACTTAGTGTTTACCAAACCTGTATCTGGGTCTATATCGCCATCCCTTACCTTACGCAGGATAGAGATTTCCAAGCCGTCCTCCTGCAGCAATATAGCGTTTGCCCAGCTTTCAAGCGTACCTGCTTCACGGAACATACCCCGAGTCATTTTGTTTGCCAGCTTGTTGAAGTTTAGCGTATAAGACGAGCAACTCAAAGAACCTGACCACTCCAAAGCAGGAAGTTCGCTCGGAGTCAGGGTGCCCAGACCGCTTACACGACCACGACGCACGCTTTCCGTTACACGGATATTTCTCATTTTACCCACCGTTGTACCGTCTATCTTAATGATAGCCAACGGTGCTGTCATAGATTTTTCCATTTCTTATAGTGCTTTAGAGCGTTAAATCTAACATGTTACCGATGAAGAATATCTTATTCACTGGCATATTCGGCGCAAAGTCATATGTTACCTTATGGTCGGTATTGTTACGCTTGACGCTGACGTTTTTCCAACTTACGATGAGATTATCTCCGTTGACCGAACTACAAGTTAGGCTTTGAAGTTTGGTCTCGGTGAAGTTCTTTATATCCTCAGGTGAAGCCGTGTAAGCGTTACCGCCAACGAAACGGTTCTGAGCATCCTTCATCAGTTCCTTATTCAGCTGAGACTTGATGAGTACGATAGACAGCTCAAGCGACTGACTGTCGTCAGCGATAGTCTTCTTGTTGTCCTGAAGAGTTGTAATACCTTGGTTAACAACGAAATTACCATTTACGTTACGCACATGCAGAATACCTGCCTGAAGAGCCTTTTCACGTTCTTTGCGTTTCAAGCTATACGCAAAACTTCTGTAGCCTACCCGACGGAAAGTTAGTGGAGTTTGCGGTGCTGCACCTGCGGCAAGACCTATTACGTCGGCAGTCAGATAGATTGGGTCAAGCTGCTTAGTACCGTTACCGTCCCTGCGGGTGACCTCAGGTGCTCCGTGAACACAAACTACCTGCTCACTATCGAAGTGCTTTGCTATCGCTTGCGAACTATTATCTTCACCAAAGATATCGTTGTCTGCCTTATAACCTGGGATAAAGAGTACTTCAATCCATTGTGCGACGGTCTTCATATACTCATAAATCTTCTCGTTATGAGCTGATAAGCCGTTTGCCCCACCGTCGGTTGTAAGTATGAAACTCAGGTCAAGTTCTTGCACTGCTTCCAAAACATCGTCTATCAACTTAGTGTCGTTGTAGTCGGTCTTACCGCCAGAGGCAAGCTGAAGAGACGCTGTGACAGCAAGTTCTGTATCAGCTCCCTTAGTAATTTGGAAGTGAGTCAATATATTGCGTGTCGAACGAGCCCACTCATAAAGTTCAGCTTGAGTCTTGATGTCATCGCTTTCAGCAAGTAAGTTAGCATCGGCAGCGTCTTCAAGATAGTTACCGAAAGCCTCACCTGCGTCATCAACTCCCTCGAAGTTACCACGATATAACCGTACTTTAAAAGTTCCTTCAGTATCACCCGCAACGATTTCACCTGCGTAACCAACGGCGAGTTTTCCTGTCGTATTCTTTACACCGTTACCTACTATACCCTCGTTCTTGCAGGTAAATGTTACACCGCCAAGAGTCAACGTTGCAGGAGTAGTCTTTGCCGCACGAACATAATATACCTTCGGCGCACCTGCAACAGCCGTAGCAGGTTTGAAAATCTTCTGCGCAACGTCGCCAAGCAAGCCGCCACCCATGAAGTCCCAAAAGTCTTGCGGGTCGTCGAATTCGTAAACCGATTTCAAACCGCTTGCTAATTGACCGCTGATACCGCTGCCTCCTGCGAACTCATAGTTACCGTTTTTGCTCAGACCGAAGTCTATGAGCAGTACGTTACCAAATTCTGCAACATTAGTCACCGAAGATGGCGTGTAAGTCGTAGCAGCATATGCACCAGGTTCAATATAGTTTTTTCCTTGAAAATTTACTACTGTTGCCATAAACTTTTTAATTTAACAATGAATTTTTGATTTTTAATAATTGTTACCTCAATTGCCGCCCGACAAAATGGGAGTGCCATTAAATGAGATGTTCTTCAGTGCTTCACGTGCGATTAGTTGAGGCACAGTCAATTCATATTGGAATTGTATGTTTATAACCTTATGAAATAATCCCGTAGGGATAGTATCGTCTTGGAACATTACGTCCTGCCCTGAAAACTTAGGTATTCGCAAGCCATTAAGTTCGAGCGTAGGTACGCATGCTAATAACATAGCCATAAGCACGTGATATACCACGTTTATTTCGCCTATATTTTCCGACGTTATCATTACTTGGTAGTTACTACTGAGCCATTGGGTAAATTTTTCTTGATATATTTCATTTTCTGCATCTTCCTCACTTTGGTATCCTTCGTCCTCGCCAATAGCACCCATAGCATATTGTTCTGATGGAAGTATAATATGCAAGGCTACTATCTTAGCAACGTCCCAATTGTAGCCGTAATTTACTGTCAGGTTGCCCTTGCGTAGAAATATCTTCTTTGCCTGAAGGAAATAGTTATAAGCGTTCATTTGTATCTTCGAGCCGTACTCATCAACGCCAAGAAGTTTATATAAAAATGTTTGCTTATCATATCCTTTATGGTCGTTCAGGTCTTTGCGGATATAAGCTACTATATTTTCAAGCAGCTGACAAATTATTACCTCTGGTACCGTTATTCCTTTCATGATTGTCCTCCTAAACTCTTATTCAAGAAGTCAGCGACTTCATTTTCTACTATCGTAGTTACGTCTGTATTTTCTATTGCTTTATCGGCAAGTCTCAAAGCCTTTAGCCCTTTGTGAATCCAGCTGAGTGGGTCAGAGTTCTTGCCTACCCTGCGGAAACTGACGTAGGTATTCTGCGTTGTCTTACCATATACTCCAGTTTTCTTTACCAACCCCTCATATATTGAAGCCTTGTGCTCATACTCGGCATACAACAGACCACCGTTGTCGTCGTATATAGCTGCACGGCTCTGCGGTATATCATATGGCGACGGTATTTCTGCCTTTGTTAAGGCTATGTCGTGCGGACGGTGTACCATTAACTTGTATATTTCCGTAGGCATTTCGTTAGCAAAACCACTTTGACCTACTATACCAGGAGTTCCCTGACGGAACGGAACTGTCAAATACCAATCTCCGCCAGGATATATCATCTTACCTTTACGGTTGTAAACTGGTATAGTATATTTTACATGCTCGCTCTTTTCAAAGCCGACCTTCATATCAAAAGGTGATGCACCTTGTTCGAGCATAGTCGGTAGTATGCCGCCTAAAACTATCTGACGGGCAAAACGCCCTTTTGTAACTACATTTAGGTTGCGTAAGTATTCAGGCAGCGTACTGTGAAGTTCTCGTTTAGCAAGGTTTTGCCATTCCGTATATACGGCTGCAGTTACTTCTGCTACAGCCGTTTCGGTCAACATATCAAGCGTTTGAGCTGGTATGTTGAACTTCTTACCTATATCGGTCAGGTCAACCTTTATGCTTAGAGCTGCCATACTTTACCACTTACCATCTTTTATGAGTTGTTCCTCGATTTTTGCCTCATCCTTTATACGATATGAACCATTCGGGATAGCCTCATTTATTGCTATTATTGCTAAACGTAGTTGTTGTATTGCGCTTTGATAGGTATTTACCGACCGCCCACGTGCCAACGTAGCATTGTGCTCCAATATGTCTATCTTGTCCTCTATTGCACCGATAGCCTTTCGCCTTACAGCGTCCACCTGAGCATCGTACTTACGCAGCTGCGTTACCGTAGTTACATCTTTAATCCCTCGAATAGTGCTTGTAAGTTCCCGACCTGCGTCCCCAATTACGCTGCCAAGTAACTTAGCTTCAGCCGTCTTAGCAGACATTCTCTTCGGCATTACGTCAGCGAAGTCTTTATCTATCGTACTTAGGTATTCAGTTTTCAGCTTACCTAATGGCGTTGTATCGGTCTTAGTTGTACTTAACTTTCCTGAAGGAGCAACTTTAGTACCTGAACCGCCATTAGCCGTTGGAGCCGTATAACCATTTGCTTTGTTGGCAGCATTCTTAGCTGATAGCAGGCGGTCTAACTTCCAAACATTAGAACGAGCAATAAGTTTTGTTGACGTGCTCGACACTGCGCTATCCCGTAGCTTTATGTTGCGGTCTAATTCCTTTTGAATTTCCGATGCAGGTTTTTCACTTAGCTCATCGGAGTATTGCTTTGCTTCGTTATAACTCATATAGTCACGCCAAGTCTTAAAACTACCTCCGTTACTCTTCAACTCGATTGCACGTTCTATGGTAGCTAACTGGTCCTGTAAGCGTTGCTCGTTCTTTACTTTGCCGCTTTTAAGTTTACCTGCAGCATGAAGCTGTTTGAGTTGCTTTACGTCGAAATTGCTGATTTGCCAAAGGAATGGGTCACTTTCGTCCAGTAGTCTACCTTTTACGGTTTTCTTTGTGGCAGTGCTTTTCTTAGCGTCTTTCTTGATAACTCGCCAATCGAACTTCCCAGGTTTGATTTCTTTCCAAACCCACTTACCGTTTGGATGTATATCTCCTACTTTATGAGCCTTTTCTAATTCTTGTTTATTCATCTGGCATTACGTTATCTAAGAGTTCATCATCGTACTTCTGTGCATCAAAGATGTAGTGAGCCTTACGAGCCGTATAACTGAAAGGCATATCTATCAACGGACCAGGATTATTATTATCGTAACCACAAGCACGCTGACGAGCACGCATGAGTTCCCTATTTGCTTCTACTATATGATAGACGGGATGATAGGTATAACGACAAGTGATAGCTATATCAGGTTGTTTTTGATTTATGTCCGTTACATCTACCAAGTTCAATAGGTCTTCCGAAAATAGTATCTTATTACCGTTTATAGTATATTGGTCTTTGGTAAGCGGAAGCAATTTCATATCTTCTCCCTGATACATAAACATATCAATAATTTCCAAAGGCTCATAAACAGGATATGCACTTAGTTCGGTCTTATATTTAGTTGGGCGAAGTATTTGGGTATGTTCCGCCTGAAGGTCAAGTACAACTATCCTATCCATGATGTTGAGTTTACCGTCGGTTGCTCGTCCTGTTATACGAGCCATACCTCTATTGATTTCGCCTGTGTTTGTATTCTTGCGTATGTTCGACATACCCTGCACAATCAACGTAGTATCACGCTTGTCGGTAAATATCCAACCCCTACCGAGGCAATTGTGGCAAGTAGATAGGGCTGCACCAGTATTACGGTCAACGCAGGGACAACGTAGTGCATGTTCTATTGTGCAGTGATAACCGAAGTTACTGATTAGTTCGTTGAACCAATCAATATTATATTTCGCCAAATTAGGATTGCTATATTCTGGCGGATTAGTGTATTTTACGACATGGTCTGTAAGTATGCTCTTTCCCATGACTATAATACGTCAAATGTTATTCCACAGTAGATATACTTGAAGTTCTCGAATACGCTATTAATGTCGTCCACATACCACTGGATACGGTCTGTAAAAATTCCATATTTTCCTGATTTAAGTGGTGTAGATTGACTTACTCCATCAAGACTTATACTTATACTGCCTATTCCTACTCCATATAAGAAACTGCCAATAGTTACAAGTACATTGATTAATGCAAACTTGATAACGAGGTCAGCAAGATCTTCTGGATAATCATCTGGTGTCCATCCTGTAACGTATATACTGCGCCAATAGTTAGGGATTAGTCTCGCTCCGAACCAACCTAAATGTGGAGAGATACCATTGTAGATGAGAGAGTTTTGAGTCATCTTTGCCCCCTCTTGACTCGCTGAATTAGGTATCAAATAAACGTTACGGTAAACAGCTACATTGGTAGTCTTCTTTATCGACAGCCATTCGTGTGGATATTGAACCTGAACAGCATCGTTGACATAACCCCAGAGCCGCCCCATATACCTAATAGGAAACGTCTCTTTGATGAAGCCCCAGCGATTGAATTCTTCTCTATTGAAATCCTTGCTTTCGGCTATGACCTGACGTTGGAAACGAATACTGAAAAGGTTTTCAAATCGCTTTTGTGCCGCAGCAATATTCGTCTTTATTGCCGATAATGGCATGCGACGACCGTCACGTGTACAAAGCGGAACCCCTACAAGGTATTTGTCCATAACCTCCGTAGGACTTACCAGAAAGCCTTCATTCTTATTATAGCGAATTTTCAATACTAACTGGGGCATCGTCTATCAACTTAAAAATCTATATGGGAGAAAACTACTTATTGAGGCTGTCTTGATACATCTTTACCACCCAAGTGGAGAATGCTTTTTCTTTGCCCTCAACGTTGAGTTTTTCGATTATGCTTTCAGGATAGTCTGAAGCCTTTGCGAACTCAACCAGTTCTTCACGGTTCATAGCCTTTATTGCTTCAACTACCTCGGCTGGCGTAGGCTCCGTCTCAGCATTGTCTTCGCCTTTCTTACCGTCGCCCTTAGTAGTTTTAGGCTTAGTGATTTTCGTATGCTTAGCAGCCGTTTCTACCTTGCCCCAATCTCGTGGGTTGGTGAGCAGTAGTGCAGCTGCCTTATCACTTACCTCTACCTGACCATTAGCATCAATTGTTACCACTCCGTCAACAGGCACCGACATATTGACGGAGCGCATGTTCTTTTGCTTTGCTTGAATTTTCATTTCGCTTTTCTTTTTACGTTTAATACTTAAAAAGGGACGGGACTACTTAATTTCGTCTCGTCCCTTTGAAGTTATTTATACTTTGTTACAAGGAGCCGTTTACACGAGCTTGCGACCGATGTTGATAATACGAACCATCTTCTTCGGTGCGTACAGGAACGGAGTTCCATACAGAAGAATCATGAAGCGATAGGCAGGGCTCAGGATAGCCAAGTCCATCTTCATCAGCGGAGCAAGCTGAGCGAACTCTACAACCTCGTTGTCGAACTGGGTCAGGATAGCCTGGTCACAGTTAGGCAGGTAACGGTTCAAGTCGTTTATGACACCTGCGCCACCACCATCGTAACCACGGGTCACGTCGTCAAGAGTTACATCGAACAGAGGATAGAACTTGCCGTCTGCAGTGTCACCTGCCTTGGTACGATAGATACGATAAGCAGTTTCAGCATGAGTAGAGTTACCCTTTGTGATTTTAATCTGAGCAGCCAGACCCTTAGTCATAGCAACTCCAGTGTTGTAGATAGCGAGCGTTGACTCACCGTAGCGGTTAACAGCTGTTACACCGTAGAATACGGTTCCTGCGTCACTTTCACCCCACTTAGAGTTTGCTACAGCATCAGCTGAAGCAGTAACGGTCACCGTAGGAGCCTCAGGAGCCTTGTCATGGGTTTTCTTTGAGTTCTTTGTCTTTGCAGCGTTCTTCTTGAAGAATACGTCGTGGTTCAATCCGATAGGACCGAACTGTGACTCAAAACGCTGAACGTGCTGACCCATAATACCGTTCTCGAGGGACTGGGTGTTCGGCACGATGAACTTATTACCGTAGAAATTCTTGACAAAGTCGCTCAGTACGGCAGGAGAAGCATAAAGCTGGGTTGCTAAACCGTAGTTCTCAACGATAGAGTTTGCGCCACTTTCGATAGCGTCCTCACTCAGAGCGGCACCACGCATATCGATGACATGCTCAGAAGTCATGTATGCGTTGTAGTCAGCCCAAGCGTCGCTTTGCTCTTGTTGAGCGATAAAGCCGTTGAACTCAAGAGGTATCTTCTTCTCATCACCAAAGTAGAGCGAACGGTTCAGCTTGCGGAGTATCCACATAGTACCGTCCTTGATGGTACGTTCCATAACGTTACCGATACTTGTGTTGACAAGAGTCATCTGGTGAGTAACCGACTTGGTTACGCCAAGATACTTAACCAACTGAGCTCTGCGGACATAGATAGAGTCTTCCTCCTCAGGAAGTTCACCCTCGGCATTGAAACCGCCTGTATCCTGACCGTAGCTTGTCTGTTGATTATACTCTTCTACTGTGTTGTAAGCTGGCTTCTTAGGAATGTCCTTCCAAAGACGAATATCTTGCTCACGGAAAGTAAGATGCTTCAGGGTCTTTTCAAGTGACTCGACCTTCAAAGGAGCACCGCTGGCATCGGTCATGTCAGTTGTCTCACGGCCAGTAATGTTCTCAGCCGCAAGAGCCTTGTTCAGCTGAGCTACCGACTCTTGACTCCCCTGACCAAAACCGTCGCCTTGGTAGCCGTAGTCGGCAAGATTGATGCTAAGTTTTTCCATTTTCTTTTATCTATTTTGATTTGAACTTTTACGTTATTACTTGTCGTCGATTACAACGCCAAACTTCTCTTTAAGCCTTTCTCGTACTTCAGGAGCGACCTGCTTTGTTGCTTCATAGGCTGTGCAAGCCTTACTAAACATTTCATCGTAACCTCCGTTGTGGAATGTTGCAGCATCAAGCACCTCATCAACAGCAGCCTTATTAAGGATGCTAATATGAGTCAAACCGTCGGCAGGTGCTTCAGGATTGAGCTCGTCCTCACCGCCTTTACCAAAGGTACGTTCAACGGGACGAGCAGCCGCATGGCGTACAGCACGAGGTGCAGTAGGTGCAGAACCGAACTCATCAAGCTGAGCCTGAAGAGCAGCGATGTTTTCATCCTGAGCTTTGATAAGGTCTTTTTGCTCGCTGATTTGGTTGTTAGCGAGTTCAAGAGCGTCAATAGCCTTTTGCAGGTCGTCAGAGTTCGCCTTAATCAGTACTCCGCAAGCCTTAATGAACTGGCTTTGCTGAACGTGTGATGTAGCGATTGCCTTCTCGATAGCGTTAAAGTGGTCGAAGATGCCGCCTTTCTTAACGCAACCGCCTTTCTTTTCGGTGTCCTCGTCATCATCGTCGTCTTCGTCGGTGTCCTCGTCCTCAGTTTCCTCATCGTCATCCTCGTCGGGGTCACCACCTTTCTTTACTTTGCTACCCTTGTCATCGTCATCCTCGTCGTACTCCTCATCATCCTCGGGAGCGGTTTCTTCCTCATCGGTATCGTCCCCCTTAGTAATGTCAAGCTGCGATGAGTCTAAGCCGAGTGCATCATAAGCCTTAATGATGTCGTCCTCCGTTATGACTGTTGAATTCTTTTTCATTGTAGCTACATTTTGAATTAAACTAAAAATTTGTTTTGCTTTTTCTATCTCTATATTTGGGTTGGTACGGAAGATAAAATCAAAAACCTCTGCTTTACCAAATTCTAAGTTCTTTAGTTTACTGTCAACATGTTCTCGTTTCAATGCTGCAGCGTCTTCGGTATTAAGGTCTTTTTCTTCCTTTTTATCTTCCCGCTCCTCATCTTCCTCGTCGTTTAACTCATCAAATTCACCTTTGATAATATTTGCAAAGGTCTTAGGATTTTTAGGCATATACGTTATCGCTACACCTGTGATAACTGCCTTATCAATCTTATTATAGTCTGGGTCAGCAGGATTATTGCTCTTACGGCTCAGCACTCTACCCTCTATTGAGTAACCTAAATGACGTGTTTTGGAGTCCTTTTCGAGTGTTTGAGCCAGTTGGTAAATATTTCTTGCTACTGGGCTCGAAGGATATAACTTGGTTTCTATATATAATCCGTCTTTGCGGATTTCTGCCTTGGTAGGTTCGCCGACAATAGTTTCAGGGGAAGTCTTTGCTTGATGATGCCAATTAACCAAACCTGTCTTCATAAACGGACCAAGGTCAAAGCCTTTCGGGTCAAGATATTCATCATCAGCGTCTTTATCTGCCGTTGATGCAATACCGCCGAGTAGCATTTCTTCTTCGCCTGTCTTCTCGTCGATTTTACCTTTATATATTTCTGTTGGGCAATAAAACTTAAATCTTCCTGCCATTGCTTAAACGAAAAAAGTTGTCATAGAATTTGCGTCTATGACAACCTTTATAATTGGTAATGACTTATTGCCTTGTTACTTCTTCCAACCGTTAGGTAAAAGTTTCTCAAGTTTTAGTTCTTTTGCTCGACGTTTAATCCAACGTTTCGCTTTATCAGGGTCTTTCGCTCTACCGTAACTTTTTATGGCATCCTTTAAATCCTGACTGTTGCGGATTGGAAAGCTACCGTCTGGTAAGGCTTCACCTTTCTTTGACAAACTCTTACGTTCCTTTGTGCTAAAGTCTGTCTTATTGAAGGCTTTCTGTATATTGTTAATAACTGAAAGCCGTTGATGTTGAATATTACGTTCCATTACTTCTGTTTGCTAAGATATTCTTTGTCGTTGCGGCTTAACTTCGTATTTCTTCAACAATAATTTATTCAGTTCAGCAAACATGTTGTCGGCAGCTTCATTCTTATCTCTGTATTTTGCTAATGCTGAATTACCGCCGTAGCTAAAGAGCTTTACTTCTGAACCAACCTTCAAACTAATATTTGCTGGCCATGTGTACGTCGCCTTATTATGGCGGATTTCTACTTTTACACCGTCGATTGTTGTTTCAACAGTCTTTCCGGCTCTTGGGATGTTAAGTTTTACTATGGCTTCACGTATATCCTTTACCTTGGTTGCTACATTACTCTGCCCCCCATTAACTGACATCGTAGCCGCAGAGGAAACCTTAGAGCCAGAAGTAGAACCTTTGCTCTTCTTGATTACACGCCAATCGAATTTGCCAGGCTTAATCTCAGTCCATACCCACTTTCCATTCGGGTGAATATCGCCTACCTGATGAGCTTTATTGAACTCATCGTCGTATGCTTTGCTGATATTCTCCTGACTAAAATTATCGTTAAAACCCTTAGAGATTTGACGGTTTATCAGCACACGACGTTTTCTTATATCGTTAATGTCCATAATTAACTATTTCGTTGTTTTACTTTTATCTTTAATTGGTCAAAGGTAATGCCTTCCTTCGACATAAACTTAACCAGAATGTCAGCCTTTTCACTTGACTTCATACCGATGAAGTCTTGTTCTTTGATACCTATATTGTTAAGGTATTGACGGAAACTATCTTCAACTTCGTAAATATAACTACCTGCTTTAACAATACTTTGTACCCAATCGGAACATTGCTCCAGATAAGGATGAGCATCAATTTCAGCCTTGTAACCGCTTACGTCATAATCTTTTAACAACGGAAACGTTCCCTGAAAAGGCAATAGACGGCTCGGTCGTTGGGTACGTATGTAACGGTCTGCCTTGCCTGCCGCCTTGTCGAGTATTATTTTTCCTTCGTTTTCCATACTGTTATACTCTATCGTATGTTTGACTACAAATAACCTTGCTTCGGTTAAGAATTACGGCAAAGCTATGCCCTGAGTGGTTACCGTCATTCTTTATCAGAACATCATAGCCGTGCAGCGCAGCCCAAATGCCTCGCTCGCTATCCGAATTCTTATTTACTATACTGTCATACAAAGCAGCGTCAAGCGAGTCATCAGGATTAACCTTCGCTTTTGCTTTCATGCTGTTTATCTTATTAACCGTATCATTGAATTCTTGCTGTTTAGCGTTCAGGTCATCCTTATACTTCTGCACAAGGCTCTTTGCTTCGTCCTTAGCCTTGTTAATTGCTCTCTCTACCCGATTTGTATGGGCACGGTCGAACCATTCACGGAAGAAAGTAACTTGCACGTTGTACACTGGGATTAGGTTGCCTCGGTTTTTGATAGCTGCTGGCGAAGAATACTCATAGTCCGATACCATATACTCTTCGCTTGAGTTTGGTAGCGTAAACGTAGCAAGTCCGTCCTCTAACTTTACGTCACCACCATTAGCCTTTACCAGCTTAGTCATTTCACCCTCTACAAAGTCCTTATATGATGGTATATCAGGGTCTCCGTTGAGTTGTTTAGCACCCCAGTCAATATTATCGTTATAAGTATCAAAAGCGTCTATTGAGGCTTGGTCATAGTGCATACGCTTTTTGATGTCTGACTCGATATTAACCGTTGCGGTTGTTATCTTATTATTTAAGTCGTTAATCTCTGACTCAATATTAGCCTTTTGTTTTTGTAAAGCCTTGAACTTAGGCGACATCAGAGATTTGTTAGGTGGGTCGGCAGCGGCAAGTTTAGGTATGTCATCGTAATTTACAATACGAACGTCATCCTCGAAAAGTAACTTAACAATTTCACCGTGACCGTAGCCATCCTGTGCATAGTCACGAGCGTCCCTAAATATACTCTGCGAGCGATAGTCGCCTTGTCCAGTTGCATGACTATTACCGTCGTTTACGTGAGCATAGATACCCTGTCCCCAAGCTGCCTGAGTACCGTAGAAACAAGTGTCTTCATAGCCAAAACTACCTATATTCTTTGCTTCATCGATAGAACCGCTGTTATGCAATCCACGTAGCATCATAGGGTGTTTAGCATTGCTTTGTAACTTCCAGAACTCTTGTTCGCTGACCATACGAGGACGAGCATCAAAACCACGTTCATGACATATGTCGGCAAGCATTGACCAACCTATACCGTTTTCTGTATGATGAAGTTTATCGTAAGCTGACGCTGTTGAACCTGCCTTAGAACCTGCCCAAAGGTCGTCTTTTTCTTTATCGTCAAGCTCACGGTACATTACCTTTGCCGTTTTGAGTTTACGAGGCACGACCTTGCGACTCATTAAGGCTTTACGACCCTCAGCGTCATTCTTAACCTTTTGCAGCGAGTCAATTCGCTTACCCATAAGAGTGGCCAGTTGACCTTTACCGCTTTGTTGTAAATAGTTAATTATATCTTGCTTGTGTGCCGTAATATCGTCCACCTGAGCGATTATAGCATCGTCCGTCAGATAGGCTTGTAGTCCGCTGTTATACTTGAGCATAGACCGATACGTAGTTGACGCATCGTCATTCCAACCACTACTTCCTTTCTTGCTACCTCTTGCCTTGAAGTCCATAGTGCCTCCGTTATCTACACGGAGTACCCTACCTCTTGGGTCAATAAGACAGTTATCATTCTGATAAACATCCCAGTTAGCAAGCAGCACGTCCGCCATGAAACCTTTTACCATCTCACCGTAGTCAGATGGCTTTGGGTCGCGACACATTGGGATATACTTACTTAACAATACACTTGTACCGTTATCGTCGTAGAGTTCATAATCAGGAGTACGTACCCCAAGGACGCCATATAGCTGATTAGCGAGATACTCATTATCAACGTGCTCATTGTTGGTATTCGTACCTCGTTTCATAACGTACTGATTACCCTGAGCGTCCTGAACGAGTTTAGCACCTGTCGAGCCGCCAAGTTGCTTTACCACTTTGAGCGTTGAAAGGTCTTTAGGGAATAGTTCGTTAACAAACTTTTGCTTTGCTACTGCTTGTTGAGCCGTTATCTTACTTCCACGTCCAACAGCCTGCTTACCACCCTTTGGCATTACACGCCAATCATATTGGGTCTTTGCGTTAGGAGTGGCCGTATAAACGTACATTATGCCGTCGACCATCTTAGTCTGACCAGGAGCAATAGCCTTAACTATCTCAGGGTCTTGCGGCACGCCATTTAACATATCAAATAACGACTTAGAAACTTTCATTTGGTACAGTAAATCGTCTTTGAAATTACTGCGTTTCTTATAACTATCGCAAGCAGCAAGCAAAGTATCTGCAGGAACTACTCCCTTAGAGTAACCAAGGGAGATAGCCTGCAGTGCCTTGAATAATTTATCTTGCTTCATAGCCTACTTGAAAAGAATATCTTCTGCTTCCTGAAGTGTAAGTTCGCCAAAGTCAAGAGCCTTTTCTGCCTCCTGAGTATCGTCCTCGTCATTTACACTATCGTCATCTGAAGGACTACCATCCTCATCGCCTACTCCTTCCAAGTCAAATACTTTCTTATACTTCTTGTTCTTGAGAAGTTTCTTTTTACGTTCCTCAATTTTCTTATGGAATTCATCAATGTAGCCGTTGACAGGATTTACTTCCTCAGCTTTCTCAATATCAATATCGTTAACAAAACCTTTAGAAAGTTCGGCGAGTACTTCACGCTGCCAACCACGTCCTGCGCCACCTACTTCCTTAGCGTACTTCGGGTCAAGTTTCGCCTTTTGAGCACGCTGCCATTGCTGCTGGGCAGCCTCACATAGCTTACCGAACTTGCGTACAGTAAACGACTTAGGTTCGATACGGTCCTGGTGAGCAAGAATATAGTGGTAAACGTCTTTACGGAGTTTATCACCCTGAGCCTTTGGCATATTATCAATTGATTTGATACCCATGGTCTTATAGCGGTCAGCAAGCAAGTCAAGCGTTTCCCTCACGCTCAACTTAATATCGCTCGTTGTAGCACGGCTGAATATAGCCTTTGAGTCTTCACCGTTGGAGTCGATAATGTCATTCAAGTTCTTATTGGAAAGAATGCACATCTTGCCTGTCCACTTGATAGTCTGTGTTGGGTCGTCAGGGTCTTTGAATACACGAGCGTCTGGGTCGGTATCGTTAATCTTCTTCATCATGGCGATGATTTGCTTATCACCTGTGGTAATAACCTTATCAGCATCATCATACAAGATAGTTTTACCATTATGCTCTTTTAGGAATTTTTGGAATTCCTTAGGCGACGTTGGGTCACTACCCTGTACCCAGTCCATACCCTCTTGCATATGGTTCACTTTACACATACGCTTAAAGTTAAACGTCTTACCGATACCTGCACCGCCAGTAGAAATAAACAGTGGTCCTGCGTCATCATTCAGGAAAGCGTCAAAAGCAACTTTAAGGTTATTCAACTGCTCAACTGGAGTATCGTACAGTTCACTGCTTTGACGCTTGTAGTCTCTATATGCGTCGTACTTTTGACGTCCTGCGATAGTATCCAAATTGAATGATGAGCGAATACGCTTATCGGTCGGGTCATCCCATCCTGGGTCATTGTCGGGGAATAGAGCATCAATCTTTTCAGTATCTACCCCCTCAAGCCAAGGTGAAGTCTCAATGGCACGACCACCGTTCTCGTCACTATTAGCGTCGTTGGAGTCATCATTGAGTTCACTTTGACGGAAACTCTCAGTATCCCATTCGTCCTCAAGCGTTCCGCTTGTATCAATTTTATCTTCAGGGATACCTCTTGAAGCAGCGATATCGTAAGCTATCTGACGCATCCACCACTTCTTATTCTTGGTATTGTTAAGTACCTTCAGAACGTCATCGTCAGAACGTTTGTTCAGTGAGTCATACTGTTGTTGTGCGGTAAAATTATGCATCTTACCGTCACTCATTATAGACTTCCAACTGTCAGGAACCTTTGGTGTAAACTTAGGTGCACCTGCATATTTTATCTTTGGCTTTGCAGGATGATAACCACCGCTCACACTGGGAGTCTTAGCTGGTTTTGCTGCAGGTTGAGCTGTAGCTTGCGGTTGAGCCGTTTGGGCAGGATTCGCAGGTTGCTGAGTTGTATCTGCCTGAGCAGCAGGTTGCGGTGCTGCACCTCCTCCACTGCTACCTCCTGCAGCCTGACGCTGAGCTATGGCCTCTTTACCCTGTTTAGTATTCTCTCCACGCCAGTCAAATTTTCCTGGCTTGTACTCTGTCCAAACCCATGGTTTATTAGGGTGGTGGTCACCTATTTGGTGAGCCTGTCGAGCCTTTTCAAAAAGTTCACTTAATTGCGACATTGTTGTTTATACGTTAAAAATTATCTATCGT